>NNBU01000117.1_pt1 | contig 59865 bp, 53 predicted proteins | sample 1173781 | NCBI WGS metagenome assembly NNBU01 (sample SAMN07173937, study PRJNA388173) | plant metagenome | biome: Plant school; feature: Soil; material: Symbiotic tissue of Blasia pusilla L.; isolation source: symbiotic tissue sample KVJ2 | host: Blasia pusilla | place: Norway: Troms, Kvaloya...
GTGCAGTAGTACCTTCCTCCAACGCAATCGGCTTGCACTTCTACCCAATTTGGGAAGCAGCATCCTTAGACGAGTGGTTGTACAACGGCGGCCCTTACCAACTAGTAATCTTCCACTTCCTGATTGGCATATTCTGCTACATGGGTCGTGAATGGGAACTATCCTACCGCTTAGGAATGCGTCCTTGGATTGCGATCGCATATTCTGCTCCAGTAGCAGCAGCAACCGCAGTATTCCTCGTATACCCAATCGGACAAGGTTCATTCTCAGATGGTATGCCTTTGGGTATCTCAGGAACCTTCAACTTCATGATCGTGTTCCAAGCAGAACACAACATCTTGATGCACCCCTTCCACCAACTAGGTGTAGCAGGTGTATTCGGCGGAAGCTTGTTCTCTGCAATGCACGGTTCACTAGTAACTTCTTCACTAGTTCGTGAAACCACCGAAACCGAGTCCCTTAACTACGGTTACAAATTCGGTCAAGAAGAAGAAACCTACAACATCGTTGCAGCCCACGGTTACTTCGGTCGTCTAATCTTCCAATACGCTTCATTCAACAACAGCCGTTCACTGCACTTCTTCCTCGCAGCATGGCCTGTAATCGGAATCTGGTTTACCGCCTTGGGTGTCAGCACAATGGCGTTCAACTTGAACGGTTTCAACTTCAACCAATCAATCATTGACTCTGAAGGTCGTGTGATTGCAACTTGGGCGGATGTAATCAACCGCGCTAACCTGGGTATGGAAGTAATGCACGAGCGCAACGCTCACAACTTCCCTCTAGATTTGGCTGCTGGCGATTCTGCTCCTGTAGCTCTTTCCGCTCCTGCTATCAACGGTTAATAGTAATCTAAGATACGCTCTTCACGCTTATCTATAACTCAAAGACGCTCTCCCTTCGGGAGAGCGTTTTTGCATTGGGTTAATTTATACCTCAAGCATGGCACTGGACGCTTTATTGAAGTGCAAAAATGACCGCTATAGTTCAAAACGTAAGCAATAATTATCAAAAAGTAAATTTTACGGGTAATAATTGCTAGCAGCGCAGATAATTGCGTCAAAGCTCAAGCATAAGGAGAAGTCAAGAATGAGTTTACATCGTGGGCGTAGGGTAGTAGCTGCTTTGTTGCTATCAGTTATGTTACTGACAACAGCCTGTACCCCAAAAACACCTGGACGTTTTGACCAAGCGCAAAAAGAAAGCACTCAACAAAAACGCGGTCAAGCGGTGGCTAAGACTGCAACTCAGGGTAGCGAATTTAATAAACTTTTCCCTGATGCGGGAGATGGCTACCAGCGCGTCTATACCCAAGAGAAAAAAGGCTTTGCGGAAGCAAAGTTGAAAAAAGGCGGTAAAGATATAGCGTTGCTGTCTATTTCTGATACCACTAGTACACCTAGTGCAGCAGCAAAGTTCTCGAAGAGTACCAAAAAAATTGGCGGTTATCCCGCAGTAGAAATAGGTAAAACGCAAACTGCAATTTTAGTCGGTAAGTACCAAGTAAAAATACTTTCCCGTGATCCGTCATTTACAGCTAGCGATCGCGCAGATTGGCTAGAGAAGTTTAATCTTAATGGTCTAGCTAAACTGAAATGATTTGTACTACGAACATTCAGATAATAAAACCTAAATAAGGAGATTTTTGTGAGCAAATCGATTGTTGAGTTGGTTGATCAATTACCAACTGGCGGCTTGACTGTTTCTATGTTAAAATCCCTAGATTTTGTTGCTCCTGGTCAGTGGCAAAATACTGTTGGCTTTGTCAATACCATTAAGACTGTCACTGGCGAAGACGATGAAGATTTAATTCAGCAAATTGGTGAAAGAGCAATTTATCTATTCAACGACAAATCCCAAGGATACCAAACAGCCTTGTGGTTATATCAAACCGTTGATGGTACAGATAAAGCGCTTGGTGCAGCCGCTTTAGCTAACAAAGTTGGTGAGAAAATTCCTTTGTTGGGTTTTTTAAGCTCTGTTACTCCCAAACCAGATAAAGCCCAAACCATCGATTTGACATTGAAATTAGTGGCTGAGTTGGTAGCCTTCTGTCAAATTAACGGCATTCCTGGAGACAGTATTGGGGATTTTGTCGCCTCTTTAGGTGAGTATAGTGGCGAGTCACTCATCCGCATGGTGGCATTAGTTTGTGTTGATGGTTTAATACCCCTAGGCCCAGACTTTATCAGCAAAGCTATATCTGGGATTAATCAAACAAATCCACAGGAGTTAGAACAAAACTCGACTTTCCAAAATATCAAAGATGTGATTCCAGGGAACAATGCTGGTAGCAAACTCAACTTTATCGGCGAAAGCTTTGACTCAGTTAAAGGTTGGATGAGTGGTATTGTCAGCGCCAATAATTTAACGCCACAAAAGGTTGTCCACAACTTGCAAAGTTTTGCCGATATAGCTGATGACAAGTTAGACTACCTCGCTGCGTTCCTAGATGTAGCAACAAATTATTATGAGCACACTGGCACGCAAACTTTAGCACGTCGCTTGATTGAACGGGCGGTAGCTGAGATTTAGGTTGATTGGGGGACTGGGGAGTAGGAATTAGGGACTAAAGATTATGAAGATTTCCTAATACCCAGTCCCTAATCCCCATTATGGTAAACGCAAATCTGCTGCGATCGCATACAAGTAAGGTTGAAAAATAGCTAAGTTTTCCAGTTTTTCAAACTTACCTGTTTGCGTACCTGTGTCAAATGCAGTGGTGATTACGTAAAGTTTACTACCATCAAAGGCAACATGACCGATGTGTTGCTCTTGGACTCCACCTTGTTCCTTGAGTCCGGCGAACCCATAACGGATTCCCTGAAGCTTACCAATGGGTACTGGTTGCGGTGGGTAGGCTGAGAAAGTAATCTCTTTTCCATATTCACTCTGACGATCTTTTGCAAAAGCAGTGTAGTGGTCTGTAACCCAAGCCTTCAGTACTGGTAATACCTGAGTTTGGTATTTGGAGCTTTGGTAGTCCACTTGAGAGCTAGATGAAATACCATTTGCTACAAGTTTCTTTCGGAAATCTTCATTGTTTGCTAGTGAATAAACGTTAATCTCAACTGTACCCAAAAGTTTCCCTTTGGAGGAGACACATAAAAAGGGTGCATTTCCCTCACAAGCAACAACTTGCCAGTTAGTTGGAGCAGCAGAATTTCCCAGGATTTTCTTCCAGATATTTCCCTCATTAGAGTTGGGAAGTTTTGCAACAGTAGGCGGCTTTACCACTTTGGGTGGAGAAAATTGGGGGAGAACAAATTTTGCTCCCAGTGGTATTGACACCAACAAAATAGAACCTAGTAATAAATGATAAAGTCGTAACATTTTTTTGAAAATCTAGATCCAAGGATTGCAGACTAATGATATCTACAATACTTTATGGGTATAGAGGAAGAATACATTTATATTGCTGCGAGTTCCGCAAATGGAACTCAACAAACTATAAACTCAACAAACTATAGCGCTTCTTTTTGGAATGAGGTACAAGATAGGGGCAAGGTAGGGGCAATTCATGAATTGCCCCTACAACGTGTCCTTTTGCATAAGTCCTATTAAAGTTTGTAGTAAGGACTTTAGTCCTGATAAACTTTGCGATCAGCGATGAATCGCTCACTACGAACTAGGATTTTATTAAAAACATCTACAGCTAGCAGTGCTGAAAGTAAATACAGCGCTACTAGGAACAGTGTTGTTTATTGATGTATGCCTAATTACTTGTGGTTTACCGGAGGTGTGGGAACAATGAAGAGATGCTGGCTAGATGTCAAATCGAAGGGCAAATCTGCTTGGACTTTTTAATTGAAGCGAGAACGTTGTTGACGACGTTGCTTGTGCCTAGCAATTGCTTTGCGCTTCTCTTTTTCTATTGGTGTCTCGAAGTGGCGCTTTTTTCTCATATCTTGGAAAATTCCTGCTTTAGAAACTTCCCGCTTAAATCTTCTCAAGGCTGATTCTATACCTTCATTCTCCCCTAAAACTACCTGTGTCATTCTCATTCCTCCTTAATATGGATGAATAGTTCAAGACTAGATACCAAATAAAATATTCCAGCAGAGTCGAGCCTTTGGCTTTATCTGCTGGAGACTCTAAATGTGAAACTTTAAGGAATCGACTTAGTAGCGATTATTGTTGCGGCGGGCATTACCACCACCCCAGCTACCACGTGGAGAACTACTTCTTTCTTCACGAGGTTTAGCTTTGTTCACTTTCAAGTCACGTCCCATCCACTCAGCACCATCAAGTGCATCAATGGCAGCTTGTTCTTGTGTGTCTGATTCCATTTCCACAAAAGCGAACCCACGCGGCCGGCCTGTTTCCCGATCTGTGGGTAGTTGAACACGATTTACTGTTCCGTATTCTGCAAAAGCCAGCTTGAGGTCCTCTTCTGTAACCTGATAGGACAGGTTTCCGACGTAAATTGACATAGAAATCTCCGAATTCAGGGAGTGTAGAGAGTTAAATTCGGAGAGACGGTTTTTAGAAATCAAAACTAGTTACTCAACCGAAAATAATCTTTATGTCCACGAGTGTAGCACAGCCTTCAGGCTTTGAATATCGTCCTATAGTGAATTTTATTGACAAATCAAACCTTTAGGGCAGGTTCTCAGACCTGGCAAATAATAGCATTTGTGACTTTGTACTATAAAAAGTTACACTTTTAACAGCTTATGGGAATTAACTAGCGATCGCGCAGGTAGTTAGAGTTTTAAAAATTAAGCTGTGAACTAAGAGGTAAAGATTATTCTCGTTAATGTAAGTAATTATACCAAAAATAATAGTCTTAAAAGCAAATTAAAAAATATTCATTCTCAAATTTCCCACTAGTACAGGTCGGTGGAAATAAACCACCCATTCCAAATGAATAAGGATCGTGGATTTAATAACCTGTGTAGGTTGGGTTGAGTCTGCGAAACCCAACATCTCTGGGGCGTTGGGTTTCGTGCCTCAACCCAACCTACAAAAGTCGATGTTATTTAATTCTCATTCCTAAAACACTTACGCTGTATTCATTTTTAATTTTTTTAGCGCAGCGTTAGCGAGTCTGCGATAGCGACGCAGGAGCGTCGCGTCACTTTTAATTTTTAATTCCGCCTTGCGGTACTAGCTATGCTCAAACTGCGCTAAAGTCTTTTCTGCTTCCTTACACAGTGCTTCGTGATATTCACCGTTACTAGCCAGCAAACCTCCCCATTGACTGATATCACCGGTGTTATACTGCAACGGAGTGCCGTCGAAGTGGGTAAATTTACCACCAGCTTCTGTTAAAATCAGTTCTGGGGCTGCTATATCCCAATCTTTGGGCGCAGACTTACCGGAAAGGGAAATGTAGATATCTGCCTGTTGCTCGACAATGGTGGCAATTTTGCAGCCGACACTACCCACAGATTTCTGATTTTGACAGGGTAAGTTTTTTAGTAAGTAATCTAAGCGTTGGTTGCGGTGAGAGCGGCTAACGACTAAAGTTAAATCCTCAACTCGTTTACCTGACGACACTTGTAAAGGAACAGATCCATCACGGGTTTCTACAAATGTACCCCCGCCTTTGGTAGCGTAATATAACTTTTCTGTCTCTGGTACTGCCACCACTGCCAATACTGGGCGTTTTTCCTTGACTAAAGCAATGTGAACCGCATAGTCTCCAGTTTTTTCGATAAAGTCTCGCGTACCATCCAAAGGATCAATTATCCATACCCAAGGTGTGGAAAACTGGGCGCTACCAGTTGGCGATTGGTAAGTTTCTTCACTGATGTAAGCAAAATCTTCGTTACCCAAAGCTGCTTGTAGTTTCTGCAAAATGTATTGACTCACAGCTACATCAGCAACAGTAACAGGCTCATTTTGTTTATATTGTATTTCTAAGTTAGGGTCTTTTGCAGTGCCGTGGTAATATGATCGCAGTATATCTGCTGCGCCTCTACCTACCTCACGAGCGATCGCTAATATTTCTTGTAAATCTTTCATTAATTTGGCCTTCTATAATTTTATCAACCTGACTACTCACTCCTTTAAATCCATCCAGCGTCGGGTACCAAAAAATTTACAGGAATCAGCAGCAACATTAGCTGCCAGTGCCAGTGCATCAGTAAAATTTTCCCTTAAAATGTAATGACAGAAAGCACCGTGGAAAATATCTCCAGCCCCTAATGTATCAACCGCTTGAATTTGCGGCACATCTACGATACCAGTTTTAATGCAACTTAAGTATTCAATTGGTTTTTGTCCGTGGGTAATGGCAATGTGAGGAATGTCAAATCCACTCAGATAGGCAAAAACTTCTTCTTCAGTCTGGGAGTTCGGGGGATAAAAATTAGCCGAACAGATGGCGTAATCTACAAATGGCAGAATTTTCTCAAATCCAGGCTTCCAACTCCCACCATCAATTACTACTGGGATATTCTTGGCTTTAGCGATTTGGGCTATGGAATAACTAACCGCCATCTGATGTCCATCAATTAGGACGATACTGACATTTTGCAAAATATCTGGCGGGATAGATGCAGCGCTAACTTGAGTTTTGACAGCATTGATGGAAACCACAGCTCGTTCACCCGTGGCTTGGGTGACAATAATTGAGGAGACAGGCGGTGCTAAATCAGTGGTAGGCTCAAGGTCTGCGATCGCAACTTTGTAATTTGCCAAATCACCTCGAATTAGCTGCGTCATTGGATGAGAACCGACTACACCCAAGACTGTAGCTTGATTACCTAAATGCCCAAAAGTCACAGCCGCGTTTGTTGCTGGGCCCCCTGCCGCTACAGTATAGTCAGTAGCGACAATCTTCTGATTATTCTTAGGAGCAGAATCAGCAAGGTAAATCAAATCTAAGGTTACTAAACCTACAAATAACCCACAAGCCGATTTTAGATTATCCATTTCTCATATATGTTCGTATAGGTGCATAAATTATTATTTTTAATTCTTGTACAGACGTGATTCATCGCGTCTCTCCTACACAGACGCGATGAATCGCGTCTCTACAAATTCCTAACTTTCCCTCATGCAAACCGATCCAAAACCAGGAACACTTTACGTTGTCGGCACACCAATTGGCAATCTGGAAGATATAACCTTTCGGGCGGTACGAATTTTGCAGACAGTAGATATTATTGCTGCGGAAGACACCCGTCACACAGGGAAACTGCTACAGCATTTTCAAGTTAAGACTCCCCAGGTGAGTTATCACGAACACAATCGTACCAGTCGGATACCAGAATTATTAGAGCATTTAGTTAACAATAAAGCGATCGCTCTGGTGAGCGATGCTGGAATGCCAGGAATATCCGATCCTGGATATGAACTGGTGAAAGCCTGCATTGAGGCGGGAATTTCAGTAGTTCCTATTCCTGGCGCTAGTGCAGCAATTACCGCTTTAAGTGCATCTGGACTACCAACAAATCGGTTTGTTTTTGAAGGCTTTCTCCCAGCTAAAAGTCAACAGAGACAAGAATATTTAGAGTCTTTGCAAACAGAATCTCGCACATTGATTTTCTACGAATCGCCTCATCGTTTGCGAGATACTTTACAAGACTTAGCAGAAGTTTGGGGAAGCGATCGCCAAATTGTGCTAGGACGAGAGTTAACTAAATTGTATGAAGAATTTTGGCGGGGGACAATTGCCGAAGCGATCGCTCACTACAGCCAACGAGAACCCCAAGGTGAATATACATTAGTTGTGGCAGGAATTCCAGCCAGTCAGCCTCAATTGACGGAAGAGGAATTGAAAGCCGAATTGAAACAGTTAATTAGTCAGGGAATATCGCGATCGCAAGCTAGCCGTCAGTTAGCAAAATTTACCTCCCTTCCCCGTCGCCAACTCTATCAACTAGCTCTTTCTATAGACCTCTCCCTGCCTTGAACTTTGTTCTGGATAACGCATATTTAATTTCACCAGATGTCTAATCTTTTCGTCTGGAAATGTTACTCAATTGCTCTCGGATGTCTGCCCATTTAATGCCTTCTAGGTTGGGCAAAACAATATGAGCGGCTCCAACTCGTTCAACGGGGCCGATTCCGATTGCCCACATGCCAGCAGCTAGAGCTGCTTCAACGCCGGCTGCGGCATCTTCTACAACTACAGATTGCTCTGGTTCGATTCCTAGCTGTTTGGCTGCGTATAGAAATAGATCGGGTGCTGGCTTTGGTTGCTCTACACTATAACCGTCAGCGATCGCATCTATTTTGTCAGCAATGCCCAATCGCTCGATTACTGTGTGGGCATTTTTGCTAGCTGAACCAATACCAATTTTAATCCCAGCTTGCCGCAGTTCATTTAAAAAGGCGATCGCACCTGGCAATAAATCTTGGGGTGTCATATTTTGGATCAATTCCACATAGTAGCCATTTTTGCGCTCCATCATCTCCTGGATTTTTGCTTCCGAATACTGTCTATCTCCAAGAATCAGCATCAGGGAAGCACGACGGGATACACCCCGCAGCGCTTCGTTAGCTTCTCGATTAAACGGTATACCCTCTTCATCTGCTAGCCTCTGCCAAGCTAGATAATGAAGTTCTGCTGTATCTGTTAGCACACCATCTAGATCGAAAATGAATCCTTGGATGTTGGGAGACTGAGAAGTTGGGAGTGGGGAAGATGAGGGAGATGAAGAAGAACTCCTGCCTTCTGCCTCCTTCCATGCGGGGGGATTTGGGGAAACGGAAAGTTGCAGATATTTTAGTTGACGAGTTATATCTTGGGCGACTTGTTCGCCATGCAAATCGAAGTCGTGCCATTCGCCGCGCCAGTGCAGTTTAAACTTCAGGCGTGTCCAGCCTGGGGGTAGGTGAGGGTTGACTACAGGGCCATTTTCGGTTATCTGGATGCCGCCGAATCCAAAAATTACAGCTTGCCAAATTCCACCTGCACTAGCGCCGTGAATTCCGTCGTTGGTGTTACCTCGGTTATCTTCAAGATCAACCATTAACGCTTGCATAAATAGTTGGTAAGCTTCCGTTGATTTGCCCAAATCTGAAGCCAAGATGGCTTGAACTGCTGGGCCAAGAGAAGAACCATAGGTAATATCGGTGCGGGGTGCGTAGTAATCCCAGTTAGTTTGTAATGCTTTTTCGCTATAGGGAAAATCTGCTGATTCTCGCATTAAATAAAGCAGCATTAAGATATCTGGCTGCTTGATTACTTGATATTTGTTGATTCTATCAACACCCAAGATGGCTTGCATGGAGCGATCGCGTCCTTCATGGTCTGCTAAGTTGATATCTTCCAATTGAAAAAATCCCTCGAACTGCTCGATTAGTTCTGTTGAACGGTCATAGAGAAACAATATTTTGGCGATGATATCTTGCCAGTGCAATAACTCTTCAGGGGTAAGCTTTAGTTTCTGTTCTAATTCGGTAGCTCGTTCGGGGAATTTGTGAACCAACCAATCATAAACTGCGATCGCTTTCTCTAGATGCCATTGCGCCATGCGGTTTGTAAAAGCGTTGTTGTGGACGAATTCATGGTATTCATCCGTGCCGATCACTCCTCGAATTTCATACTTTTCGCGCTCAGAATTAAATTCGACCCGGCTACCCCAAAAGATCGCGGCATCCAAGATAACTTCTGCGCCGCGCTTTTGCATCCAGTCATCATCACCAGTGGCTTGCCAGTAGTTCCAAATAGCGTAGGGGATATCTGCGTTGATATGAATTTCGCGATCGCGGCACCAAATCCGCACATCTTCACCATAAAAATCACTGCCGATAGCCCAGCGTGGTGTCACTTCATCTCCGGTATTAGCACTTTCCCAGGCAAACATTGCCCCTTTATAACCGTAATGGGCTGCCTTGCGTCGCGCTCCATCCAAAGTGTGCCAACGATAACTGAGTAAATTACGGGCGATCGCTGGTTGGGTAAACAGAAACATGGGCTGCATAAAAATTTCTGTATCCCAAAAGATATGACCGCGATAACCAAACCCCGACAGGGTTTTAGCAGGAATGCTCACTCTGTCATCATTTCGTGGAGCCGCAATCAGCATCTGAAAAAGATTGTAGCGAACAGCAAAACTAGCAGTACTGTCCCCCTCAATGAGGATGTCACTTTGCTCCCAAACCTTATCCCACGCCTCCTCATTGGCTTTTAGTAATGTTGCGTAGTCTGGTAGGTGGGCGAGTTTTTCTTGAGCGGCTGGGACTGGTGTTTCAATATCCCGCGAGGTAAAAACTGTCACTAATTTTTCCACCGTTACAGTCTGTTGTGCTTTAGCCAAAAAGGTCGTGCTCAAGGTGGGATAACCAGGGGCGGTACTGGCTTGCAAAGATGCTTCAGTGCCTAATATTTTCATCTTAGCTGCCATACAAAGTTCAATTCGGGAGTTGCGGGTGCGGCGTTGCAACCAGATTCCTTGGTCGGTCTTACCCTGATCTAGTCCTTCCCAGTGATTGAAACCTTGATTTTCTGGATAGCCGTTGATGCTAGCTTGAACTTCGATTAACCCATCAAAATCTATTGGCGTTAAATGGCAGCGTAGCGCCAGCACGTGCGGATCTGCAAGACTAGCAAAGCGTTCAAAGCTGATGTCTATAGTGTTTCCACTGGGAGAACGCCAACGCAAATAACGGCTGAGAAGTCCCTGGCGTAAATCAAACTGGCGATCGTAGCGCAATATTTCACCTTGATCGAGACGGAAGCGATCGCCATTCACAATCACTACCAAGGGTAGCCAGTCAGGGCAATTGACCAGTTCAGTGTAAACCACAGGCACATCATCATAGACACCGTGAATAAAAGTAGCTGGCAATGCATGAGGATAACCTTCCTCAAAACTGCCCCTTGTTCCCAGGTATCCATTGCCGATTGTAAAGACGGTTTCTTTGGAGTGCAATTGCTCAGGGTCAAACTGAGTTTCGATTAATATCCAGTCTGTGTAGATAAAATGGCGAGAACGACCGTTTGTTTGCATAAGTTGAGATTGGGGAATTGGGAATTTTGAGGTGGATGAACGGAGTTCCGAGGTGGATGAACGGAGTTCCGAGGTGGATGAACGGAGTTCTGAGGTGGATGAACAGAGTTCCGAGATGGATGAACGGAGTTCTGAGGTGGATGAACGGAGTTCTGAGATGGATGAACGGAGTTCCGAGATGGATGAACGGAGTTCTGAGGTGGATGAACGGAGTTCCGAGATGGATGAACGGAGTTCTGAGGTGGATGAACGGAGTTCTGAGGTGGATGAACGGAGTTCTGAGGTGGATGAACGGAGTTCTGAGATGGATGAACGGAGTTCCGAATCTCCAATCCCCAATCCCCAGTCCCTCACCCCCCCTTATGCTTTTCCAAAATCTTTTCGGCCCTAGGTTTATAAATGAGATGAAATAAGCTTTCCATATAGCGATCTCTGGCTTCGTTATTTTCTGGAGCAACAAAGTTCCAAAAAGTAAACATTTTTGCAAGTAGTAGTAATTTATTGCTATGTAAATACCAATTATAGTTGTGATGAATTCGCTGACTCATCCATTCTGAAACTTCATCCCAATATTCAGCATGAGTATCGCATTTATCAAGAAAGTCTAAAATCTTATTTGCTGTTCCTTCTAAATCTGTAGGATTAACATTAAATCCGTCTTCTTGGTTATCGATAATTTCTAAAGAGCCACCAAATTGAGTAGCAAAAGTTGGCAAGCCGGAAATCATCGCTTCTAAAATACTTCGCCCGAAGGATTCAAAGCGGGCAAAATGGACATAAATTCCCTGAGAATCTGCAATTATCCGATAGGCTTCGCCGAGGTCACGGCTAGGAGTACGCATACCTATCCAGCGAATCTTATCATAGAGATGATATTTATCAATAATCTCGTGGAGTTTTTGAATTTCTTCTGCTTCTTCTGAGTTTATAGCTTGATATGGATGGAGTTTACTACTTAATAGGATCAGGTTACAACGCTCTTGCAACGCCTGACTTTTTCCAAAGCATTCAGCTAATCCAGCGAGGTTTTTAATTGAGGTGATGGTATCAACAGCAAAGATTGGTCGCTTGTTAGAGTTATCTAAATCACCAAATATCTGGGAGTCTTCGCGGCTAAATAATAGGTCGTGGACTTGTGTACGAAGATGAGAATCTCGGTTTTCTTTTTGGCTATAGGGAAAGAAAAGATTTTCATTTACTCCCGGCGGCACTAAATTGAATTTAGGACTAAACAAATCAATGCCATCAACCACATGATACAACTGCGGCATTGTAAAGCACTTATACGACTCGTATTGCCCTACGCTGTCAGGTGTACCGACTATTTCTTGATAGGATGATGTGATGATAAAGTCGGCGGCATTCATGCTAATCAAATCGGCAGTGAATTGTACCGAAAAATGATATTGATCTTCTAAATCTTGCCAATATAAATTGCTAAATAAATATTTAGGTTTTTCCAGAGAATGGGCAATGTTGCACTGGGTAACTTTCATCCGGCGAGAGAGGAGAAAGGCTACTAAGTTCCCATCGCTGTAGTTGCCGATGATCAGATTAGGTTTACCTTGGAATTGAGTTAGTAATTCTTTTTCTGCATCTAAAGCAAATTGTTCTAAATAAGGCCAAATCTCAAATTTAGAAATCCAATTGTTGGTAATTTCTGGATTGAATTCTCCAAAAGGAACGCGCAATATCCAAGCATTTTCAGTATCTTGGACTTTTTCTAGGCGCAGGTTACAAAACGTCCCTTCACAATTAGGAATGAGGCGAGTGAGAATAATTACATGAGGTTTAATGTCTAGCTTGTCAAGTCCCGCAAGTTTGATTTGTTCACGCAGTTCGTTTTCTAAACTGCGAGCTTGTTCGAGGACGTAGATAACTTGACCGAGTGTTTCATCTCTTCCCAAAACATCTTCCTGTCCTACCCAGCCGTGAATGGAAATGAGGACGACGCGAAAGACGGCGGGGACGCGGGCCACAAATGTTTCTAAAATGCCGGGTTCTGGGGAGTAAATGAGTCGGTCAAGGAGTTCTAGGGTTTCGGAGACTCGCGCCGCAGTATTACCCCAACCTGGCTCAAAGCCGAGTTCTTGGAATTCCAAGCGAAAACTTTCATAAGGTTCATGAGGCGATCGCTCATTCAGTAATTTGAGCGCTAGCTTAATTTGTTTGGCTAACTGAATACCAGAGGAAATGCGATCGCTCAACAACAGGCGAATGCCATTATATTGCAGCCCATGTAAGGCTTGAAATAACATTTCTACCCAATATTCGGGGTCAGTCAACAATTGACTGCACAGGTAACGGTTGAGGAAGGCTAAACCTTGACCAATATTTCTGGCGTCGTCGATTCTTGGAGAACTCTCATAGAAGGGGTGGAGGTCGATTTCGAGAATATGGGGTTGATAGCGGTTGACTAAGCGATCTCTCACATCTAACAGCGCTTGAGGCGTCATCTGCTCGAACTTACTCAAGTCGGCTGTCAGTTTCCAAACTTCCTGGTCAGCAATCCTCGGTCGAATCACGAACCAGGTACTTTCCTCTTCGAGAATTATTTCGTGGGTGTACTGTATCAGTTTGCCAACAGAAGAAGAGTAATAAAAATAAGCTGGCTTTTGAGATTGATGACAGTAATCGGCAAAAGCTTGTAAAATCTCATTTCTCAGTAAGTAACGCTTACCTGAAGCACTCAAGGCATAAATTAACTGATGCAGAGCAGTTTTTTCATCACCGTTGAAGACAGCCTGAACTAGTTCATACATGATGACGAATCTCAGAACTTTAACTAGGTAACGACCTCATTTTTTTCCGGTCTTCAGTTCTGTGAGGTACATTTCCCTCATAATGGTAAAGAATTATATAAACCTTTACGTCTAGCTCTGGGATGAAACGCCGCGAGTCTATGGGATTAGGGATTAGGGGCATGGGGCAAATTCAAAAAACTGCCAATTTGGCTGAAGCACCGGCAAAGACAGATTATTCTGTATATAAGTTAGTTCTCAATCAGGCATAAAACACTATTCCCGATTAAGCAGTACAGCAAAATTTGAGCGATCGCTAGTAAAACATCACCCCATCAGGGGATACCAAAAAATAAATTCTCCGACATTAGTATGGTGCGTTAGCCTACGGCTTGGAGATTTTTTTCACTGGAAATCCCTAAATAAATTAAATCCAGTAAGTTTTAGCATAATCAAACTAAATGTAAGCAGATTAAAGAGTGATCAAATAGTCACTGCCAAAATTATTATCTGTCGTCGTTGTATTGCAGATATGTTGCTCAAACCAATTTCTAAAACAGAATATGGTGGAATGAACTAATACACCTCGATCTAGATAAATTACATCAGGGTTAGCTATGAACTACCACATTTCTTCTGAAAAAAATTTTCACAAAGCCATTAGCCCAGAACAATTAGATCAAGTTATGGAAGCCATTTCTGATGGTCGATATTCCTGGGCTTGTGTACTGATTTTGCGTTTTGTTGGTTACAATCCACTCCACTTTATTCCCCAACGAACTTACAGCCGTTTAATGAAAGACAATAGCCAGTTATGATGTCTTTCAAGTTTGCTAAAGGAGTTTTAAAGTCCCTTTGCCAAATTTATCTCGTTCTTGTGCAGAGCATGGGAACGAGATAAATTTGTTCAATCTAGACCGCAAAGACGCGAAAAATCATCATAAAGACGCGATAAATCGCCGTCTCTACAAAGGACTGATTATTGTATAGACGGTGATTCATTGCATCTCTTGTCTTAACCTAATTAAAACTTTATCCCTTTATGGGTAGAAGATTCTGAATTCTGAATTGTGACTACTTTTTTATAATCTCAAATCATAATTTGACAGCTATATCAAACCTAAGCTAATAATTTTTTCTAGTGCGTTTTCAAATGTTATGCCTTGTTTAATAGCAATATACAACAATACTATTGCGGCCGAACGAATTGAATTATCACAATGGATGAGAATTGGTTTGGGTAATTCAGCGATGGTCTGATATATCTGGAGCGTACCTTGATGATTAATGTCTTCAGGTTTAGTTGGGAGGTTGACGTAGTCCAATCCCAAAAGCTCAGTCTTCTCCTGTTCGTCAGCCAACAACCCTATTTCGTCGGGCAAACGTAGATTAAGTACAGACTTATAACCCTCATCAGCTATTTCTTGTAGCTGATCTAGTGTAATTTGCCCTGCGATCGCTAACTCATGATTAATTTTCCTAACAATGTTCATCAGCCGGATTAACCTTATTTTGCCGACGTTACCCACGCTCGAAATTATAGGAAAACAATTTGAGGAAGTTGTGAGGGATTTGTCATTTGTCATTTGTCATTAGTTATTGGGCATTGGGCATTGGGCATTGGGCATGGGTTATTTCTCACTCCCTCATTTCCCGGTTGGTGAGCGTACCCCTGCGGGGAAGCAAGCTACGCGTAGCGTCTCGTAGAGAAGTCGAACCTCTGCTCCCTCATATCCCCACTTCCTCATTAGCCTCTGAATAAGTGGTGTAAGGTGTTCAATAATTCTCTGGCCGTATAGGGTTTTGATAAAACTGCTTGCACATTAGCATCAGTAGCTTGAGCAAACACTTCCATTGAGTTCAGTCCGCTACAGGCAATAATTTGAACCTGCTGGTTCATTTTTTTCAAGGTGCGAATCGCGGTGATTCCATCCATTTCCGGCATCATTATATCCATCAATACAGCATTGACTTGGTGCTTATGTTGGGCATAAAGTGCGATCGCCTCTATGCCATTACTGGCAGTGAGTATTTTATAGTTATGGTTTTCTAGGATGATTGTGGCAATCTCCCGAATTTGGGCTTCATCATCTACAACTAAAATCAATTCTCCCTGTCCTGGGAGCAGATCCAGTTCTTCTATGCTAAAGGCTTGGGTTGCTTCCACAGCTGGTAAAAACAGGTCAAATTTGCTGCCTTTACCAACATTGGTAGACACTTTGATAAAACCGTCGTGGCTTTTAATGATGCCCAATGCTGTTGAAAGGCCGAGTCCCGTACCTGTGTTGACCCCTTTTGTGGTAAAAAATGGCTCAAAAATTCTATCTAATATTTCTGGCGGTATCCCAATTCCGTTATCCGCAACGCTAATCACAATATAATGCCCAACTTTGGCATCAATATTCATTCTGGTATAAGCTTCATCAATAAACTTATTTTCCACAGAAATATTGATATTGCCACCATCTGGTAAAGCATCACGGGCATTGACTACCAGATTCATCAACACTTGATGCAGTTGCGTGGTGTCCCCAATGATCGCCCAAATGTCTTCTGGGATAAGCGTGGAAAATTCAATAGATTTGGGAAATGTCTGTTTAGCAATTTGGATAATTTCTGAAATCAGATACTGGACTTGGATAATTATCCGCTCTCCTTTATATCCTCGCGCAAAGGATAAGACTTGCTTCACTAAAGCTGCTCCGCGTTTGGCATTACTTTCTATAAGTGCCAGCAATTGCTCAGAACGCTCCTCATCTTGGAAAAATTGTCCCTGTACTAATTGAGCCGCAGCCAAAATTGGTGTCAATATATTGTTCAAGTCGTGGGCAATACCACCTGCAAGGGTACCAAGGCTTTCCAATCGCTGGGTACGAAAAAACTGATCTTCGAGTTGTTTCTTTTCGGTGATGTCAGTGTCAACAGTCAGAATAGATTTGGGTTCTCCCCCAGGATCGCGCATCAATGTCCAACGGCTTTCCACAATAATTTTCTGACCGAATTTTGTAACTTTATCCAACTCACCTTGCCATGAGCCACTCTCAATTACGCTTTTTAGCGGTTCTGCTAGTTGCTGTTGAGTTTCTGCTGGATATAAAATCTCTTGGAGGTCTTTTCCTATAACTTCTGTAGACAGCCAACCATACATCCGCTCTGCACCTTTATTCCAGAATAAGATTTGAGACTGGAAATCTCGAACTAATATGGCATCGGTGGCGATATCAAGTAGAGCGGCTTGTTCAAAGATTTTTTGTTCCGCCAGCTTCCGCTCAGTGATATCCCGATTTGTACCGATGATTCGGATTGGCTGACCGATTTCGTTATAGAAAACCTGACCTTTGCAGTTTAGCCAGTGGAGGCTGCCGTCAGGCCAGATAACTCGATACTCTATAGATGCATTTCCTTGCTCAATCATGCGAGCAATATTCAAAGCCACAGATTCGCGGTCTTCTGGATGGACTAAATTGAGATATTCTTCAACGGTTGGACACAAGGTGTTATTTGGTAGACCATAAAGTGACCCCATATTGGCAGACCAAACACTAGTATTAGCCATCAGGTTCCGATCCCATATACCCATTTGGACAGCTTCGGTAGCTAAACTCAATCGCGCTTCACTTTCTCGCAGTGACTCTTCGGCGAGTTTGTGCTCGGTGATATCTTCGGCGATGCCACCATAGCACTGAATTTCTCCTTGGTCATCATAGATAGGAAAGCCCCGATCCCAGATCCAGCGCACCGCTCCATCAGGTCGCAAAATTCGATATTCTACTGAAAGCGACTCACTAATCAGCCGTTGCTTTGCTGCAAGGGTTAAGCGATCGCGATCGTCTGGATGAACGGAGTCTATCCACAACTCAGGCTGCTCCAATAGACTTTGGCTAGAGCGACCCCAAATTTTTTCATAAGCAGGACTAACGTACAAGGGTAGGAATGAATCTGGGCTGGCAATCCAGATAACTGCGTGGGTATTTTCGGCAAAATTGCGAAATTTCTCCTCGGTCTGGCGCAGTGACTCTTCGGCGAGTTTGCGCTCAGTGATATCTTCGACGATGCCACCATAGTAGTTAAGTTGTCCTTGGTCATCATAGACAGCAAAGCCCCGATTCCAAATCCAGCGCACCGAGTTATCAGGTCGTAAAATCCGATATTCTACTGCAATAGATTTACTACCATTCAGCAGTTGCCAAATTGATTGGGTGGCGTAATCGCGATCGTCTGGATGAATGTTATCTATCCAGGAGTCTGGCTGCTCAAACAGATGTTGGGAAGATCGACCCCAAATCTTCTCATAAGCAGGACTAATGTAAACGGGGTGGAATAAATCTGCGCTAGCAATCCAGATGAGTGACTCGGTGTTTTCGGAAAAAGTACGAAATTTCTCTTCACTTTGGCGTAGTGCTGCTTCAGCAAGTTCTCGTTCGTGTAGCGCGGCTTGCTGTTCGGTGATATCTCTGGCTACCCCTTGGATTTCAATAATCTCTCCTTTTTGATCGTGAATTGCGATCGCATTCCATTGAAACCAGCGAATACCATTGACTGTCAATGCACGGCGCTCACAATTAATCAAGGCTTGGAATGAAGATCCTAAAACTGTGATATTTTCCATCACTTGAGGCAAGTCATCTGGATGAATAAGCTGGAAATATGACTGACCACGAAACTCATCTTCTTTCCAACCAAAGGTTTGACAAGCAGCCATATTGGCAAAGGTAATCTGTCCCTGCAAATCAATGCGGATAATTATGTCAGTTTGGCTTTCTACGAGTTCGCGATAGAGGTTTTCGCTTTGCCTTAATGCTTTTTCTGCGCGTTGGCGTTCGGTAATTTCTTGTTGCAACAGAACGTTTGACATCACAAGTTCTGCTGTCCGTTCCGCCACTCGTTGTTCTAATTCCTCATAAGCTTGGCGCAGTGCTTCCTTTGCCTGTTGGCGCTCGCTAATATTGCAGAGTAACCAGCGCCAACCAACTTGCTCCCCCTCTGAATCATACATGGCAGCAGCTCTGATGCTAGCCGGAAAAGCTTTACCTCCCCGTGGTTTTAGATAAACTTCCCACTCCTGTACTTGCTGCGAATTATTCAGTCGGGTGGCAAAAGTCTGGCGGTCTTGGTGAGCAATAAATAAAATTAATGGTTTATTTACCAAATATTTTTGGCGGACAGCCAGTAAGGTTGCTGCTGCTCGGTTAGCTTCTTGGATAACACCTGCGGCATTAGTTACCAAATAACCATCTGGAGCGAACTCAAATAAATCCTGGTAACGTTGGCGCTCCAATTCTACTAACTCACGGGCAACGGCCAACTCTTCGTTTTGTTCACGCAGTTCTTCTTCCACTACCTGAAGTTCTTCAAGAGCTTGCTGAAGTTCCTGATTAACTTCCATGATTTCAGCCGATTGTGCCTCAACCCATAGTTTTAAGTTATTTTGAGTTCGGCTGTACACTTGCTCTATCTCAATTGGCTGATTAACCTGTCTGAATTCACCTGTAGGTTTTTGTAAATATTGCTGTAAGCCTTCAATGACCCCAACCATTTTGATCAGGTCAAAGGCTTGTAATAAGCTAGTTTCAGTGATAATTCCTTGCAATTTTCCGCGATCGTCTAAAACGGGCAAATGGCAAATCTGATGGTGACGCAATAACGATAAGGCAATAAAAATATTCTGAGAATCTGATTGTCTAAGGGTAACTACTGGTTGCATCATCACTTCAGCCATTCTTACCGTGGATAAGTCTATTCCTGAAGCTATAAGTCTAAGTACATCTTTTTCTGTAAAAATACCTAATAACTCCCCTCCCTCCATAACCAAGACGCAACCAGTTAATTGTTGATGTTCGGGGTTTAAATCCAATGAAAAATTTAATTTAATAGGTGCATAATTACTACATCTTTCCTGACTCATCAAGACAACAGCTTCGACTACAAAACTATCAGGACTAATCGTTAATGGAGAACGATTAATAACATTATTTAAGCTAGGTAAGTTAATCAGTTGATCGTTGGATCGCATGGTTAATTTATCAATTTTAATGATCTTTTTGATATTAGGAGAAGCTAGCACAAGCTAGCGCAAGCTAAAGGAAGTAAATTGCTCAAAATCAGGAATTATTCGACTTAAACAGCTAATTAATCAATTAAATTGATAATTACAACTTATAAATCTTGCAAGACTAGATATAGGGGGACACAGTGAAGTTAATAACTAAATCAGGAAGTAGATAAAATTTTAGAGTCGCCAAACTCATTCTATTGTCAAATCAGAAATAAATGATCTCTTATCTCAAGAAATTACCTTAATTGGTAGTATTGGTAGTCTTGTTAGTGTGAAATCTTTGAAATTAATAGATGAGTGGAGATAGTGAAACTTTTCTCCTGGAAGTCGCCAGAAAATTCGTGCTTTCGGCTGTTTTGAGAAACCTCCAGCAATACTTTCAACAAACAAGTCAAAGAGTATAAAACAGAAGAGAGCAGGATTTGACTTGTTTCTTCTATTTATAAGCACGTAGGATTATGCCAATAAAACTACCCCTAAGTCTAGCCCCTAAAGGAGTAACATGATCTTCATTGGTGTCTACTTTTGCCTTGGCGAATGGAATAGAGCCTCCGGCAGCTTGCTTCTCCATAGGAGTACGCAGCTATACAGGCAAAGTCCGCCTGCGTAAGGTCAAATCAAGGTTTTGAAACCCACGCAGGTGGGTAAAGTCTCGTGTAGACGCAGTTTCTAACCGCCTGTTTCGCATTAAGTTGACTCTGCATAGGAATGCTTGTCTAGAGGCTCTACCTCTAGATGGCATTCCTTGGCAACAGTAATGAGAAGTTAATCATACATAAGAGTGAAATGAATGTAGCAGTGTCTCTACAAGGGTTCTAAATAATGCATATTTAATTTATGAAAATGTCTATTAAATAATTTAAGCACAGATAATTTGGGGAACTTGTGAGGAAACAGCTAAATAAATATGAAAGCATTACTTAAGCAAAATGTATAAATATTACAAAATTGTTAAGTGTTTTAGCTTTCCTCACAAGTTCCTCAAATTTAAACACTATAGTCAAAATATAGACAGATTGTTTTAAATATCTACGGGCTTCTCAACTGGCTGCCCTGATTTGCACACTTTTATTAACAAGATTTGAGAAAAATATGAATTACTGTCCTTGCTGCTCAACCTTACTTTTAGAACATATACGTGGTGCAGAGACTTACTGGTTTTGTCGCCACTGTTGGCAAGAAATGCCTGTTTATAATTGGACTGAATCCAGTTCATTCGCCGATGCTGTCATGGGTAGAATACCTAGAAAACCTCCAAAACAAAAACGTAGAGATACTACTGTTTACGCAAGGCAATGGCAATCTATCACTGAATGGATAGGGCAAGAAGAGTTGTCTAGCTAGTACCAATTGACTGGAGTAGGTTAGTATAATTATCGTTTCTTAATTTCAGTAATAAATTGCCATAAAAGCAAGGCTACAGCCCACCTCTAAGGTATTAATTGACACAGTTAAAGTGAGAAAATAGAGAATTTCCTAAAGCCCATAGCCAAAGAGGTGAGGTTTTTTCTAAGGTTAGACAAGTCTTTGTCTTTAATCCCCGTTGCAAAGCTTAATTATATTAGCGCAATGTTAACGAAATAATAAGATTTACTTATAATGCTGTAGCAAACCTTTTTAACTTCTTATTCCTTTGCGTCCTACCCTGCGGGAAGCCACTTCTCTAAGAGACGTTCCGCAGGGGTACTTGTCTATGTGTCCTTCTCTGCGATCGCGCAGCTTGCTTCTCGCTGGAGGCGAGTATTACAAATTATTTTATTATAACCCCCGAATTAATTCGAGGGTTTTTAATGGTGAAAAACTCATTTGTAATTTTGATTTTATTGGGATGCTGCGAATGGGATCTAGCATTTAAATACAGCCTCAATCTTCTTCCCACCATGCGTGATTCAGTAGGTCGATAATTCTATCCCTGAGTAGAAATTCGTTTTTTTCTAACTCAAGCTCAAAATTAACCCAGTCACGATGAGGAATATATTTACAGAGGGTATAAATTGGCTGCTGACGGTTAAGAAGTCCCTTTTTAACCAGTTGAAGTGCTTCTTCCTTGATAACCTCAATGTCGTATTTAACCGTAGTGTTCATAGGTCGTTCCTTTGTTTTCAATCAAGGAATTACAAATCAAAACAATAGTTGCTTTGACTCTCCCTTAAACTTATCAAATAAATTTAGCAAGAATTGTGAAGAATCAAGACATTAATCCTGGCTATAAGTTAGATATGTCAATAAAATACTCTTTAGGTCTCAAGTATACCCCCCCTAGATAGATTCTTGCTTGCTCTGCAAGAAGGTTGGCACAACAGGCTGTGAACTCCAAAAAAAGATGTAGATCCTTCCTCTCTGGGCGACTTACCAAAAGGTAGGCTAGGGTAAAGAATATTCTCTCTTAGACTTATACTATGCTCCTGAATGTTGATAAAGTTCGCCACTATTTTCCCGCTTTAGCTAGTGAATGGACTTTTTTTGATAATGCTGGCGGGTCACAAACCCTGAAAAAAGTAGTAGATAGAATTAGCGAATTTCTCTTGAGTTCTGATGTTCAGTTGGGAGCCTCTTATGGGGTTTCTCAACTTGCAGGAGAACGGTTAACTTTAGCAACTAAGGGAATGGCTACTTTCATTAATGCCAATTCTTATAAAGAAGTGGTTATGGGGCCATCTACTACAATGATGTTGAAAGTTCTCTCAATTTGTTTGGGTCAAACTTTCATACCTGGTGATGAAATTATTGTTACTAATTGCGACCATGAAGCTAATATTGGTGCTTGGGTTGCTCTTGAAAAACAAGGAATGAAGGTTAAAGTATGGCAAGTTCGTCCAGATTCTTTGGAACTTCATTTAGCAGATTTAGAAGCATTGATGAGTCAGCGTACCAAGCTAGTAGCCTTAACTCATGCTTCTAATGTTCTGGGAACCATCAATCCGATCAAAGAAATTGCTGCATTTGTGCACGATCGCAACGCTATGATTTGTGTGGATGGTGTAGCTTATGCACCCCACAGATTAGTTGATGTGCAAGATTTGGATGTTGATTTCTATGCTTTAAGTTGTTATAAAGTCTATGGGCCACATCATGCCTTACTTTATGGCAAAGAGGAACATTTATTAAGATTGCCTGGTCTTAACCATTATTTTATTGATCAAACAGATATACCTTATAAATTTCAGTTAGGAAATGTCAATTTTGAATTAAGTTATGGAATGTTAGGTTTATGTGATTATTTAAGTGAATTAGCACAACTGCACTACGGAAATGAAACTGCACCTGACTTGAGAAATCAAATGGTGCAGGCATTTGATTTAATTAGTATACATGAAGAAAAAATTAGCGATCGCCTCCTAAATTACCTCAACAGCAAGTCTAATGTGCGAGTGATTGGTAAATCGAAGGCTGACAGTGAATTCCGTGTGCCAACTATATCTTTTGTCGTAGATGGAATGCATAGCTCGACCATTCCAGCAAAAATTGACCAACATTACATCGGGATTCGCTACGGAGACTTTTATGCTAAACGGCTCATTGAATACTTGGGGTTAGCATCCCAAGGTGGAATAGTCCGGGTGAGTATGGTACATTACAACACCCTGGAGGAAGTTAACAACTTGATTGAGGCTTTTGAGCAGATATTTTAACTCTTACTAAGCTGCAAAACTTGTACCTCTTCTTGTGGGTAAATTAGTGTTTTACCCACTGGGAGAACAGCTAAGGCATTGGTTTGAGCTAAATTAATTAAATTGCCCGAACTATGACTACCACCCGCTTTGTGAAATTGGTAAACTCCATCAATTAAATGCAATTTACCCCAAAGGTAAGTTTCGCGCTTGCCATCCGATCGCAATTCATCATGCGATCGCACTTTCAAAAACACTGGTTCCCAACCTTCAGTAATTCCCGAAAGTTTCTTGATTGCTGGTAGCACAAACCGCCAAAATGTCACCAACACAGCCGCAGGGTTTCCTGGTAAACCAAAGTAGAGTGGGCTTGCCGTGAGCGTAGCCGAACGGGAGTTTGTAGAGACGCGATTAATCGCGTCTGTAGGATTAATCGCGTCTCTACTGGGGAAAGTGGCGACAGTAAGGGGTTTTCCTGGCCTCATCTCCACAGCCCGAATGTGAATTTTCGCTCTTAGCGATTCAAGAATTTTGTCAACATAGTCATAATCTCCCACTGAGACACCACCAGAAGAGAGAACTATATCAGCGATCGCAACGGCTTGGGTAATAACTTTCTCCAAAGCAACAGGATCATCTTTCACAATGCCTAAAATTAACGGTTCTGCCCCACTTTCCTTTACTAAAGCTGCGATCGCATACTGGTTAGAATCCACAATTTGCCCTGGTTGCAATGGTTGATCGACTGATACCAACTCATCACCAGTGGAAAAAATTGCTACACGCGGACGACGGTAAACATTTAATTGTGAACATTGTGCTGCTGCCAATACAGCAATTTCTGGGGCATTTAACTTAATTCCTGCCGGTAGTAGTTGTGTTCCCCCTTGGTAAAAAGATGCTTTGTATCTGATAAATTCTTGCGGTTTTGGTGCATTTAGGATGAATACGCGGTTTTCTTCCCGACGTGTCTTTTCTTGTATAACTACAGTATCCGCACCGACTGGGATCACCGCACCTGTAAAAATCCGCGCAGCTTGTCCTGGTTGAATCGTAGACTTGGGTTGATAGCCAGCCGGAATATCTTCAACAATCTCCAAAACTGCCGGTTCTTCGGCGCTAGAGTGCTGTACATCTTCGTAGCGAACTGCATAACCATCCATTGCTGAGTTATCCCAATGGGGAAAATCTAGCGGACTGGTTACAGGTGTTGCCAAAATCCGACTATCGGCTGTGAATAAATCGATAACTTCTGTATCCTGTTGCTGATTAAATGGCTGCACCAAATTTAAAATAATTGCTTCTGCATCGCTGACTGATAACATAGCGATCGCCTCTGACTTTTTCTTTTATGCCTGTAAATTAACAATAAGATTTTTCTGGGGTAATTTTACGTTCTATAATTCGCTATTTAAAAGGATGAATTATTTTTTCCATAGAACGACTCAATCAACAGAGCAGATACAGTAATTACCAATTTTGCAAAGCGCTAATAGCTTTTTTGTGCTTGAGAGTAAATCCCAAACTACACACTGCTAGCAAACCTACAATTATACTTCCTTCGGGCACTTTGGATACCTGAACCGAATTGTTACTTAAATCTAGTATTTGCTTTGTGCCTGCTGCATCTCTATTGTTAAAACCAAATTCTTTAGCTAGAACCTCATCACTAAAACCTTCATCTATGAGTGCGAGATTATTATTAAGCCATGTGTCGCCAGGAAGCTCATCATCCTTACCAACATCAAAGGGGCCAAAGATTTGCTGAGTAGTGTTATCAAAATTGAATCTCAAAAAGCCGTAGTTAGAGACACCACTAAGCACTGGAGTGAAACTATTTATGAGATTACTCAAGGGATCAAAGAAGGAAATTGAGAGGGACTGCAAATTCTTCGTAGTTCCCAAACCTGCTTCAGAAATGACGCTGGGAGCAGTTGTTGCATCATAGTTAAATGAACCTTTAGCTGAATAACCAGTTTCTCCCTTCCAGTTAAAGTTAAACTCAGCAGCCTGAGCTAGGTCGTTAGCAGTGATGGCGATCGCTAACACTAAACTAGTAGTTGTCACCATACCAATAGCTGTTTTAGCAAATAGATGTCTCATAGATGCAACTTCCCAATTCATAAAAATTAAGTTTCTACAACAATACAAAATTTCCCCAAAACAGACTCTTGTGGGGTGGGCAACATCAGCGCCCTAATTATGGAACTTTTATGTATAAAGTTTAAACGCCAAACCCAAGTCATCATCTTAATATAAAAAACAGGAGCAATTATTTCCCAACCCCTAAATAAAAATACCTATTTTGTATGACTATCGAACGACTTCCCCAAAAACACTATCCCAAGGCTGAAATTGGGCGGCGAGGTATGGCATTGGGACTTGATTTCCTTGTTGTCTGGTTAGTCAGTTCCCTACTGGGAGGCGGCGATATCGGTATTCAATTTGTGCAAATTCTAGTTTTTGTCATTCTTTGGCTAGTTTTGCGGGTGCTGCTGGTATACAACAATCAAGGGCAAAGTTTAGGGCGTTGGGCGTTCGATTTAAAAGTGTTGGAAGTCGAAGATGGTGAAGTAGTGGGCAGAATTCCAGATTTGCCCTCACTGCTGAAGCGAGAGGCGATCGTCGGTTTGGGTGCTATTTTAGTGTCAATTGCCCTGAGCAATATTAGAGCCAATCCCACTGCTATACTGCTATTACTTCCCCTAGCAATTGATTGTGGGACTGCCTTCTCTGATGCTCAGATGCGGCAGGCTTTACACGATCGCTATTGTGGAACTTTCATAGTATCGTCGCGTCGTGGCTACTCGCTGGATATAAAAGTCAAAAGATTAGTTGATAATATGCGGCGGAATGTGAGAAGATAGTCATTTGTGTTAATTCTCTTCAGGCTTCACTGTTTGTAAGATTATGGCTAAGAGTAAAGGTGCCCGCATTATTGTGACACTAGAGTGTACCGAGTGTCGGACAAATTCAAACAAGCGTTCTGCTGGTGTTTCACGTTATACCAGTACAAAGAATCGCCGCAACACCACTAATCGGCTAGAACTGAAAAAGTTCTGCACCCACTGCAACAAACACACCGTACACAAGGAAATTAAGTAGAGATGAGTTATTTCCGTCGTCGCCTTTCTCCGATCAAGCCAGGAGAACCAATCGATTATAAAGATGTTGATTTATTGCGTAAGTTTGTCACCGAGCGGGGTAAAATACTGCCACGTCGAATTACTGGGCTTACGTCTCAGCAACAGCGAGAGTTAACATTAGCAATTAAACGTTCGCGGATTGTGGCCTTGTTGCCATTTATCAATGCGGAAGGCTAAAACAATTTTGGATTTGGAATTTTAGATTTTGGATTATAAAGAGAAGCTGCATTTAAATAAACATCCGGCTTTGTCTTTCTGAGTCCAAAATCTCAAATCTGAATCAGAGAGTGTAAAATAAATTGCTGCATGAAAAATTGCTGGATTTAGGATTTAATAAATGCCAGTTATAAAATCCCTTCGGGTGATGCCTCCGGCACGCCTAGGGCGAACAGCAGTCGCTCATGGGGAAACCCCCATTGCCCTTGGCGTCTCCCCTTGGGAGAAGACCGCGCTGCTTCACCAAAATCCAAGTTACGCTTCCAGCGCACCAAAGTGCGACCAAAATCTAAAATTATTAGAGTGCGAGAGTTGTGGAGAAGGGGACGCTAGTTGAATTTAGGGTTCAAGGCGATCGCCGTCTGGGCATCGTAGAACGTCCAGACGGTAAAACCCGCTGGTTTGTGGTAGACGAACGTGGTCAATCCCACAGCCTCGCGCCTAGACAAATAACCTATACAGTTACTGGGCAGACTTACAAGACCTCCGAAATTAACAGTTTTTTGGAGCAGGTCAAGCCTTATTTAGATCCATCTAGCTTGGAAATAGCTTGGGAATTGCTGGTTGAAGATGGGGAAACAGTTACCCCAGACCAAATGGCGAATTTGCTATTTTCGGAATCAGCCGCGCCTCTTTGTTACGCCGCCTATTGCTTGTTATCAGACGACAAACTCTATTTCAAGCAAAAAGGAGACGCTTACGAGCCTCGGACTGCTCCTCAAGTGGCAGAACGCAAGCACCAACTGGAAGTAGAAGCCCTAAAAGCTAAGGGACAGCAGGAATTTTTAACTCGCGTAGAGCAGGCGCTCAAAGGTGAAGCAGTAGAATGGCAGCGCCACGATCGCCAGCGCCTAGAAGGACTAGAAAAATACGCAGCGCTGATAGCTGACACGGTGCGGACAGGGGTTAATTATGACTCCTTGGCTCGCGCTTATCCGCCCAGCGCTCCAGTATTAGAAACTATGACCATGCTGGGACGGCCCACAACACCCCAAGGGGCCTTTCAATTATTAGTAGATTTGGGTTACTGGAGTCCTTATGAAAACTTGTTCCTGCGTCGTTCTTCAATTCCGATTCAATTTCCTCATAAGGTATTAGAAGTGGCGCAACAGCGTTTGGATTTCCCGCCGATTGACTCAGATGCAAACCGCCTGGATCTGACTCACCTGAAGGTATACACCATTGATGATGAAACTACCACAGAGATCGACGATGGTCTCAGTTGGGAAGTACTGCCCGATGGACGGGAACGCCTCTGGGTGCATATCGCCGATCCCACTAGATGGTTAGTGCCGGAAGATGAATTAGATTTGGAAGCCAGAAAGCGTGGTAGCACAGTCTATTTACCTACGGGAATGATTCCCATGTTCCCAGAGGTATTGGCAACTGGGCCAATGAGTCTAATTCAGGGAAGGGTTTGTTGCGCCCTCAGTTTCGGGATTATTTTAGGGACAAGTGGGGGAGTAGAAGATTACAGCATTCATACCAGCTTCATTAAGCCAACTTATCGCCTCACCTACGAAGATGTAGATGAAATGCTGCAATTAAGGGTACAAGCAGAACCAGAAATTGCTGCGATCGCTACTTGGGCACAGAAGCGCAAAACTTGGCGTTACGCCCAAGGGGCAATTAGCATCACCATGCCCGAAGCGACGATCAAAGTCAAAGGTGACGAGATCAACATTGACATTTTGGACGATTCCCCATCGCGGCAAGTGGTAGCCGAAATGATGATTGTTGCCGGTGAAGTGGCGGCTCGTTATGGTAAAGCTCATAACATCCCTTTGCCATTTCGCGGTCAGCCGCAACCAGAATTACCTCCAGACGAGGAATTGCTGCTACTTCCAGCCGGATTCGTTCGCGCTTGCGCCATGCGTCGTTGTATGCCCAAGAGTGAAATGAGCATTACGCCTTTGCGTCACGCTGGTTTGGGTTTGGATACTTACACCCAAGCAACCTCTCCTATTCGTCGCTACAGTGACTTGCTTACTCACTTTCAACTAAAAGCCCATTTGCGGGGTGAAGTTCTGCCATTTTCCGCAGAACAACTAAAAGAAGTGATGATGACCGTCACCAGCATTACCCAAGAGGTGACGATGGTAGAACGTCAAACTAATAGATATTATGCACTAGAGTATTTACGCCGTCATCCAGAGGAAATTTGGGATGTGACAGTGTTGATGTGGCTGCGAGAAGACAGCAACTTGGCCCTGATTTTGTTAGAAGATTTGGGCTTGCAGTTGCCAATGACTTTCAAACGTTCTGTGAACTTGGGCGAACAGATCGTAGTGAAAGTTAGCCACGCCGATCCACAAAAAGATATGATCCAGTTTCAAGAAATAATTTATCAAGAAGCTCAAACAGCAGCGAATTAACCTTGCTCCAACTCCTTTCGGTTAGCATATAGAGTAAATTGAATGAGGTAAAGCGATCGCTTCAAGCATCACTCAGTGGGATTTTTGCAGCTATTGGATATCATTTGTCCCGTTGCGATCGATGACATATATAAACTTGACGACTAAAATTTTACATGGCTGTAAAACACTCGTTTTACATTCTCAGCCGCAGTCACGTAGAACAACACGATCGCTCCCAGAACCAGAACAAAACTCAACGGCAACGGTTGAAATCCGAGCAGGGTTGCCAACGGTGTCCAGGGAATGATTATTGTCACTCCGATGGTCGCCAGCGTTGCTGCCAACAAGTATTTTCCTGGCTTACTGCTGAGAATGGATTGGCGGGTACGAACGACTAGCACAACCAGCGATGCAGAGATTACAGACTCCAAAAACCAGCCTGTTCTAAACTGTTCTGGTTGAGCGTGCAGCAGCAACAGCAGCGCCCCAAAGGTGAGATAATCAAATATTGAACTCAACAAACCAAACACAATCATGAAGTTGCGGATAAATTTGATATCCATCCGGCGAGGTTTGTTGACTAATTCTTTGTCTACCCGGTCAGTAGCGATCGTCAATTCCGGGAAATCGGTGAGTAGGTTCGTCAGCAAAATCTGACTGGGTAGAAGTGGCAAAAAGGGTAGAACCAGAGAAATTCCCGCCATACTAAACATATTGCCAAAATTGGCGCTAGTTGCCATAAATATATATTTTAAAGTGTTAGCAAATGTCACCCGTCCTTCCTTTACGCCTTCGACCAGGACATTCAAATCCTTAGCCATCAACACAATATCAGCAGCTTCCTTAGCGACATCGACTGCGCTCTCGACTGAAATGCCAACATCGGCAGCATGAAGCGCAGAGGCATCGTTAATGCCGTCTCCCAGATATCCAACTACATTCCCCGCTTTTTTGAGGGCGATAATGATCCGCTCTTTTTGGTTTGGCTCTACCTCAGCAAAGACATTTGTATCTTGTACTCGATGCATCAAGGCTTCATCACTAAGCCTTTCTAGTTCCGAGCCTGTCAACGCCTTTGCTTGGGGCAGTCCTACCTGCTGAATGATACTCATTGCCACCGCCTTGCTGTCTCCGGTAATCATCTTCGGGGTGATTCCCAGCAGTTGCAACTCTTTGAGGGTGTCAGCGATGCCAGCTTTTGGCGGATCGAAGAGAGCGAGGTAGCCGAGAAATGTCATGTTCGTTTCATCATCTTTGCTGAAAGAATCTTGATTAAAATCACGATAAGCCACACCCAAGGCTCTAAAGCCCTTACTACCCAAGTCTTCAGCCTGTTGGTGAAGTTTTTGTCGTTGATTTGCAATGGGAATTGTTTTTCCCTCAGCAGTCTCAACAGTTGAGCAAACATCCAGAATATTTTTCAGTGCGCCTTTAGTGATAATCAGATGCGTACTTTCTGTCTTGGAAAATTGCTTTACTTGGGGAGACCCCAGACGCTCCTCCGTCGCTATCGCTTTTAGCGTCTCCCCTTCTCTACGAGACGCTACGCGAAGGGAGAAGATCGCATTTTCCGCTTTCTTGAACAGAATGCTTAGACGTTTGCGGTTAAAGTCATAGGGCACTTCATCTAGCTTTTGATAGCCAGAAATGTCGAAAGTTTTGTATTCACGAATCGCTACATCGATGGGATTGACATAACCAGACTCAGATGCAGCATTCAAATAAGCGTAAAGTAGAACGCGATTCGCCTGCGGGGAGTCTACGCGATCGCTTTCTTTACCTTCCACATCAACCGCAGAATGAATTTTCACCTCTCCTTCCGTCAGCGTACCCGTCTTATCGGTACAAAACACATTCATACTGCCAAAGTTTTCGATCGCGGGTAAGCGCTTCACGATCACCTGTTTTTTCGCCATTTTCTTGGCACCACGAGCCAGGTTAACGCTGACGATCGCCGGTAGCAGTTGGGGAGTCAAACCGACCGCCAGCGCCAGAGAAAATAGAAAGGATTCCAGTACTGGGCGATGGAGATAGACGTTAGCGACAAAAATTAGAACTACCAAAATTAGCGTTACTTCCATAAGAAAGTAGCCAAACTTGCCCAGTCCCCTTTCAAATTCGGTTTCGCTCGGTCTGAGTTTCAGGCGTTCCGATACTTTGCCGAATTCAGTTTCTTTTCCGGTATGAACGACTACAGATGAAGCCGTTCCACTAATAACATTAGTTCCCATATAGAGGGAATTGGTGCGTTGGGCTAGTCCAGTTTCAGCCGACAATACGCCACTAAACTTGTCAACTCCATAGGTTTCTCCTGTCAGTGCTGCTTCATCCACCGATAGGTCTTTCGACTCTAAAACTAGACAGTCGCCCGGAATATTTTTACCTGCACTTAGCAACACAATGTCACCCCTAACCACTTCCTCATTGGGGATTTCTTGAGATTGACCATCTCTCAAAACAGTTGCTTTAACTTGCACTAATGCCAATAATTTTTCAACGGCATTCGAGGCTCCTCGCTCTTGCCAAAATCCTAATAGCCCACTGATGAAGACGATCGTCAAAATGATTATGGCATCTGCCGCATCTTTCAGAAAAATCGATAGCACCGCCGCAAAAATCAGAATCAAGATAATCGGACTCTTGAACTGATTGAGCAACAGCATCCATGCGCTCGATTTGTGTTTTTGTTTGAGGCTGTTTGCGCCGAACTCACTCAGGCGTTGTTTCGCATCTTGACGGCTTAACCCGGAAGTTGTAGAGCGCGTTTGTTGAAGTACTTGATCGCTAGATAAGCTCCAAAACGTGGAGAGTTGGGGATTCATCGGTTTGGTCTTTTGGGGTTAGTCAAGCAACAATGGTTATAAAAGAATGGCACTAAGATAACGGCAAATCCATTGTTTATAAGGCTTTTGAGTGTGGGGAGAAAGAGAATTTATGCTTTTCCCTCTTCCCACACCTCCCACACCTCCCACACCTCCCACACCCACTCTAGGCTGCATGTTTTACCTTTTCTTAGTGCCATTCGGTTATAAAATACGTCGTCCCACAAATGAGTTGTAGACAATGCCAATCAGTGCCAAAATCAAAGGCAGATAGATTAAGCTGCCGCCAATATGAATTGATAATCCTATATCAGTTAAAAGTAATAAAAATTAAATCAGAGTAAAAGGTGGTTGTGCCTTAGTTCTATTACCTAACGCTACTCGGCAAAGTGCTGTCTAATCTTCGCTGCAATCTGACGCTCTGTCATCTTGTCAACTGTTTCAATACCTACGATGCGGCCACCAAGGTTATTTTCTTCAAGACGTTCTTTCAGTTCATCCTTTGCCTCACCCGGCCCAAATATCAGAATAGACTCTGCATCACGAATAGATGCAATGACCGCATCATAATAAATATTGAGATGTCCCGTAAAATTTCTCTGGCGGCTATCATCTGCGGGTACTTGATGTGATTCGTAAGCACCCTTAAGAGGTGAATCCCCAGAACGCCGAGGCTGTTTTTCTACCTCCGATATTATCTCTCTTATCTCTTCCGCTTTCTCCGTAACAGCTACGACAACAGCTTTCCTATGGTCAATCCACAACCCTAGTTTTTTTCTCATGGATATCTCCTTTTTCACTAGTTTCACCTAACTAAGTATCTCTGCCAAATTAATTTTGAATACAGAGACAAATTAAATGTGCAAATAATTTTGCCTTACTACTTATTAATAGGTCTAAGTAAATACATTTCAACCTTTAACTTCAATTATTGAGCAAGGCTTAATTAATATGAAATATGGCACTCTTTCTGCCACTGTAACCTAGTTTATTGTTAGCTTACCCTTTAAAATTGGCGAAGGTATTGTTATCATCATTGGCATGATCTAGTCGTGTGTAAGTTACCGTAAAGCGCGTTGCTGTCGTGAATGCAGAGTCAGCATCCAAACTCCATCGAACAAGAGATTGATTCCAATGAAAGTGCCAATCAGCCAAACTGCGCTAAACGGAAAGCGAGACCAAATGAAAATACCGAAAATAATGCCGATGATTCCACTTACAAGCATTAATCCCCAGTTAGGTGAAATCCGGCGCATTTGAAATGCGATCGCCACTTGAATGATGCCTTGCACAAAAATAGTAATGCCCAACACTAACGTGAAGGCCAGCACCCCTTTGAGCGGATTTGCCAGTACGAGAATTCCAGCCAGGAGATACAAAAGACCTAGAATCAGCTTCCCAATAACTTGACCTGCACCCCTTGATTGAAAGGCATAAACAATTTGAGTAATTCCAGCAAAGATGAATATCCAGCCAAACAGTAAGGTTGAAGCAACGCTGGCAAAGAAAGGAAATGCGATCGCAATGATGCCCAACACGATCATGAGAATAGCGATCGCGGTTGTCCTTGCAGAACTAACAACTTGCTCATCAGTTTCAGGCCTAATAGCTCTCATGATGATCTCCTTTTAAATTTATATAAAGAATTTGATGGATCAATGTTGTACAAATTGTGGTAATAACTTGCGATTTGTGATATCAATCGAGCCTTGGCTTGACCCAAGCAGTTGAGCGACTCGAAAGGCAGAAGCGATCGCTCCTTCATGCAAGCCATCACCAAGATAGGCTCCTGCATGGTAGGTGTTGTTCTCGCCATTAGTAGCAATTACTTCATCTCGATATTGAAAAGATTCAGTGGTATATAACGGAGTGTGATGTTTTTGAATGTGAATGAGGCGATCGCTAGCAATTAACTCCTCTAGTTGGAACGATAAAAAATAATTTGGTGGCGATGAGATGTCACAAATCTGATTCAGGCAACAGTTATAACCCCATCGGCTTTCTGTCTGAAAAAAATCAAATTCTGAGGGTTGTTTAATGCCATAGCGGGTGTACATGGAACTATCTGTATGCAGTAAGGTCGTCGCATAATTGGCTTTCCAGGCAGAAAACCGTTTGATTTCGGCATCGGTTGGATCTGCTAACAGCGCCATTACTTGGTCGGGTGGCGTAGCAAACACGACTTTATCAAACTCCTGAATTTCACCTGTCGTTCGCACAATTTTCACAGCATCCGAGGTTCTGGAAATCCGGTCAATATCTGCATTCAGCAAAACCTCACCCTTGAATCGGGACAGAATTTTTTCAATGTAAGAATACACACCGCCTTTAATCCTGACCCAATTGACTGCGACATCGTTGCGTAAGACAGGCATCGCCAATTCTGCCGGAAAATCATCAATCAGTTCTAACGGCATTGAATAGCTATACATAACTAGCAATTTTAGCCAAGTATTGCCAGTACAGGCGCGTTTCAAGTATTGCGACAAAGGCTGATTGTAGAAATCTTCCAGGTGAGCAGATTGCATTCTTAGCCATAAGCCAGCAGAACGGGCATAAAGGCTATCGAGGCGTAAATGTTCGAGCAGACGTTGAATACCTGTAAAGTTCTTCTGGATCGTGACTGCCGATAGAAAGTGGCTGCCATTTTTGAGAAACATCGCTGAACCCATCTTGACGGGTTCTAGTTCCACCCCTAACTCTTCCATGAGGGCGATGAAGTTGTGAAACACAGTCGGAAATTCCAGTACTCCATTTTCCAAAATTTCCTGACAATCGGATTGGTTCGGCTGAACATTCTTGTTCAGTGTCCGAATATGTCCACCTAAAATAGGTTGCTGTTCAAAGACAGTGACATGATGCCCCTGTTTATCGAGTAGGTAAGCTGTCACCATGCCACTGGCTCCCCCCCCAACGATAGCGATTCTCATGATTAACCTCTCAGTTAATGAAATAGATAATTTGCGTAGGCGTAGCCCGTCGTAGACATCGCCTGTTTAGCTGTTGCCTAAAATCACGTCACCCGATAACCGTTGATACAGCAGTGCGCCTGTCCAAAATGTTGCAGCAAAGCCCGGATAGCCAGATGAGGCATTGCAGAAATAGAAATGGTTGAGTGAAGTTTCGTGATTCAGTCGTCCCATACCCATATTGCGCGGTGTCAAACTAGAGCCGTAGGAATTCCCATTAGGACACCAGCAAAAACGCTCATTGGTAGTAGGGCTACCTGTGATATGGAAGACTATATGTTTTCTAAAGTTCGGTACATAGTTTTTTTCCACAACATCGAGGATGGAATCTAAGATTTCTTGTTTTTTCTGGTTGTAAGCTTTGCGATCGCTCTCACGCAATTCTTGGAAGTAGTTGTAATTGGCAACGGTGAGGAATTCCACAATCTGGCAGTCTTCTGGGCAATCCCGACTCGCTGTAGTCAATAAAGTGGGTGTTGTGATGGCAAAACTAGGATTAGAAAAGTCATTGCGATCGTACATCTGCGTGAAGGCTTCATTTAAATCGTGATGCCCTGTATGAAAGAGATTCCACTTGCCAAATCCATACTCTCGGAGGTCGATATCTTTGACGACGCAATAAGCCATGTAGTTAGATGCCGAATATTCATAGTTGAGTTTTCGACGCACACTTTTGGAAAACTGCGATTCCCCGATCATCTTGGCAGCTTTTTTGGGGTCAATATTGCAAATTACGGTGTTGCCTGTAAATTCATGGGTTTGATGGGTGGTAAGATCCATCGCCTGAACTCCCGTAACTGTTCTGTCTGTGACTCTAAAATTCGTAACTTCATGGTTGAGAAGTACCTCTCCGCCATGTGATTCGATGACATTGACCAACGAATTAATCACATGCTCAAAATGCTGGGTTGGGTAAAATGCGCCCGCTTGATAGGCTCGAAACAATATAACCCAGGCATAGAAGGAGAGTTGATTTGGAGGCAGCAAAAAATCAGGCCATTGCAGGGCTAATAGGGTTTGAGCGGCTTGGGGTAGCTGGAACTTGTCAAAGACATCCTGAAGTGTGCTGTTGAGATACTGGAGAGTACAAAATACCTCATTTGGATGTTTTAGCAGTTCAATTGGCTTGATCGGTGGAGAGAGTCTTTTCAAACCTGCACCAGTCTTTTCTACTTCGTTGACGAATTGGCAAATGCGATCGCCATGAGCAGGAAATAGATTAGACAATCGCTGGATCAGTTCTTCTGGCTTCGAGGGAATATCCAAACTATACTCTGGCATTCGCATGTGATCAAAGCCGTCCGAGTCATAATGTTCAAAAGTTACTTCTTGCTCTAACCCTAGTTTTTTGAGTACCCGATTGACGGTTTGCCCTTCCCCGCAGTCCCAGACATAGTGAAATTGAGCGTTAAACGTATACTTTTTAGCCATTGTAAACGTATGCCCAAATCCTCCGGGATGCTCATGGGCTTCGAGAATTTGCACAGTCTTGCCAGAGTTTGACATCAATGCGCCAAAGACTAATGCTGATAAACCACTACCGACAATCAGGTAATCCGGTTTCATAAGAGAGTTCCTCGAACAATAAAAATCTGAGTTATGTCCCGTTGAAACGTCCGTTGTTGAATTGATCGCTAATTTGTTTGTAGAAGATTTAATTTATATTAAAATAAATGTTAAGTTATGCATTTGATTAGTTCCTCGTCATTTGATTTGCTAATTACATTATGGTCACGTAAACAGTCAAGACAATTATGAATGTAAGTTTCAAGCTGACACTGCTAGTTGTAGTAATTATTCAAATCCTAAAACAGTAAGTTTGGTTTATTACAGCATTTTTGCTAACTAACTAGACGCAATTAAATATAAGATGTCATTGCGAGCGGAACGAAGTGAAGCGTGGCAATCTCAGTCTTTGCGATTGCTTAACTTTGTTCGCAATGACGAACTATCTTATATTTATTTAGCTCCACCTACTTACCTTGTTACACCTTAAGATGTTGGAAATACGATTACATCTATCTAATGATATGGAAAGCATTTGTTCGCGAATGATGACAATAATTTTATCCTCATTTCATTTCTGTATGCATAGCTTTTTTTTAGGGTTATGCTGTTTAGGCAAGACTCATTTAAATGCTTTGACTAAAGCCTTAAACTCGACTTGCAGAGATTTGTTATGAGGCGAGATAGGTAGCATCTGGCGAGCAATACTTAGGAATTCGTAGACTGACATCTGAGCAGCTCGAACTTAGTACTCAACTGTGAAAACGACATCATCAGGAATTTCAACAAACTAGCTGATGAAAGCGAGGTTCTTTGAGCTATGAGGGATCGGCAATGGTCGCTCGGTGCGTAAACGAGGCATAAAAATACTTGTATTGTAAATAGTACGTTTAACCCCTGCGAGGGTTTCAATCTGAGAGAATTCCAGCATGAAGCAATGCAGTAACGCTTGAATTCAACAGGGGTTTTGCTTTTATGATAAAAACAATCCCAAATCATTCGTGAGAAACAAAATCCCCGACTTCTTAAAGAAGTCGGGGATTTGCGGTTTGCAATTTACCACTCTTAACTGACTACCGCTTCAGCTTTTTCCTCAGCTTTTTCCTTCACTAGCACATAAGGCGTTTCTGCACCTTGTGCCAAATATTCAGCTAGCTGACTTTCAATTTGATCGCGCACTATTTGACGATATTCCAGAAAATGCTCGTTGTGGGCGCAAGCAGAGATGTAATGCTCAATAACTCCAGGGTTACGCTTAAGAATACTGAACAAATGATGCCAGAATTTCCAACGGGTTTCCCGTTTGATTCCTTGTCGCCAAATCACAATCAACAACGCTTTGACAACTATCCACTCTGGCATTTTTGCTGGTGCTTTCCAACTTGGCAAACCCATCATCAAGAAGCAGCGATAAGTGCGATCCAAGTATTGTACTGGGTCGTATAAAGTACAGAATGCCTCAATATATTCTCTAGCAAGTTCTTCCAGGGGACGGGTGGGCAGGAAGTTCATCAATGTTGTTTGATTGATGTTGCCATCTTGATTTTCCCGTAGTCGTCCTTCCTTTTTCAGGCGATGCCAAAGCGCGGTGTTAGGTAACGCTTGTAACATGGCAAAGGTAGTTGAGGGAATTGCTGCTTGTTCAGCAAAGCGGACAATGCGATCGCCTGCACCTGCTTTTTCGCCATCAAAGCCGATAATAAACCCAGCCATTGGGCGCAATCCCGCTTTGATGATGGTTTCCACTGCCTCAGTTAGAGAACTGCGAGTATTTTGAAACTTCTTAGTCATTTGCAAACTATCCTCATCCGGCGTTTCAATTCCCAAAAACACCGCCGAGAAACCAGACTCAACCATCAACTCCAACATTTCTGAGTCTTGTGCCAAGTCAATTGAAGCTTCAGTGTCAAATCGGAAGGGATACTTATGTTCTGCCATCCAGACTTTTAACTCTTTCAGCAACAATTTCACATTTCGCTTGTTGCCAATGAAGTTGTCATCTACCATGAACACACCCCGCCGCCAACCCAATTCATAGAGGCAATCTAACTCTGCTAACAATTGGGCTGGGGTTTTGGTGCGTGGTTTGCGCCCGTAGAGAACAATAATGTCGCAAAATTCGCACTGGAAGGGACACCCACGCGAAAACTGCACCGACATCATGTCATAAGCATTCAGTTCTAATAAATCAAAGCGGGGTATTGGTGTGCTGGTGACATCAGGTTTTTCTGTGGCGCGGAAAGTGCCAGATGTGTCTCCCCTTTTTATTGCCTCAATAAACATAGGCAGCGTGATTTCCCCTTCATCCAGAATGAGAAAATCTGCGCCAACATTTTCAACTTCGTGAGGTACAGAGGTGGGGTAAGGGCCGCCAACTGCGACTAGCTTGCCACGTTTTTTTGCTTCCTGAATTTGGTCAAGTAAATCTTGTTTCTGGACAATCATCGCAGAGAGAATTACTACATCTGCCCATGCCCATTCTGCTTCTGTTGCGGGGCGGATGTTACGATCTACCAGCTTGAATTCCCATTCTTGGGGGAGAATTGCGGCTACTGTTACTAAACCCAGAGGTGGTAATAAAACCTTGCGATCGACTAACTCTAGGATTTTTTCATAAGACCAAAAGGTTTTGGGAAATATTGGATACACTAACAAGATTCGCATGTAGTATCAATCCTCACACTTTGATTGTTATCCCACTCTAACGAAAATAAAGAGTTATTGACTTTTTATTAAAGTTGTTTTATTTTACCATTGATATTTTTACCTCAAATGGGCGACTAGTACAGCACTGCGTAAATCCAGCTACCATCTCAATTAACCAGACAAGTTGCTCAGAGAAACTGGTTAAAGATAGGTAAAATTTCGCCACAGTGTACTAGGCTTTCTTTAAAAAGACTCCCACATATATAAGAATAATTGTCATTTAGCTGTATCGTGAAAAAAGAAGCAAATTAGAAAACAAGTGTAGCGCTTCAGAATAAATCAATCAGATGATCGCACAATGGCTCTCAAAAGCTTTTGCACAAAGTTTCAGGGTTCTCCTTGCCGTTACATTTGTCAGTACTACATTTCCTGTAGTTGCATCCGAAGATAAGTCTAGTTCTAGTAATCAACCTAACCTCCCAGGACTTACGCAAAAATTCCTAAAAAGCTTAATTTATCGAACCGCCAAGACGCCAAGAGCGCCGAGAATTCGTAGAGTGTGCGTAAGTCCTACCTCCTTCAAACTGAGATTACACACCAGGATCTCAAAATTATTGAGCAATTAGTAGCTATTGCTGAACGTAATTCAGCCCAAGTGCTGGAAACAAAAGCTGCAATGGGATTAAATGCTTTTAGAGATGTTGTAACTATCGAATTATCTCCGGCTCTAACTACGATTTCAACATCACCAGATTCCCCATCTGAGCGCTCAAACAGCTTTTCCTTAACTGTCACAGTTGACCCGACTAAATTCATCAGTACTTTTGGGCAGCTTCCTGTTTTACAAGCTCGTTGGAAGGAAGCTAGACAGCAAAAAAGGTTAGCTATAATCCAATACTATGTTGGTTATCTCCAAGCACGTCAAGCTGCTGTCATTGCCACCTATCAAATACAAAAAGTTACTAGAGGTTCCAGTATTGCCAGCCTTTATTCCCAAGCAACTTATCCCAAGAATGTCAATCATCTTGCTAATCCTGATTATGTTGTGGCTGCAACGTCTATGTTAGAAGCCAACACACGTGAGCGATTGACATTGGAAGAATTGGCAGCTTGTGTCGGCTTATCTTGGCAAGAAATGACCGCTATCATTAGCAAAGAATAAATATTTGATCATGCACGTTTAACGCCACTAATTTTCAAAACATCACTCATGGTTGCACAATAATTTGGCAAGCTGAAACTATCGGGATTGATGAATTTTTCATAAGTAAAATGCCGATAGTTCATGCAAAACCGATCCCAAGCGGCCATCCGAATGCGGAACAGAACAATAATCAAATTAGCTAATGCTATAGATATGGGAATGCGAAAGTAAATCTTTTTGCCCAGATAAGCACAAACTTGTTTCACTGCTTGATTAGCAGTTAACGGTGCTTGACCTAAAACAAGCCGACGTGGTTGATCATTTTTGCCAGGATGATCAATTAAATATCGCACTACAGTGGCAATGTCTCGTGCGTGGATAAAGTGAAAACTGCCATCTGCTTCTAGAAAGCGAATTACATTAATATATTTTGTAACTTCTGGAATGCCAGAGGTGAGATGAGAATAGGGTTTATTGGCATCACCACCCAATACTAAAGTCGGAAATACTGTGGTAATTTTGGATGCGATCGCTAATTTTTCTTTTTTCTCTAAGCACTCATATTTAGAACGGATGTAATCTGTCCCAATTTCCCCGGCTTCTTTTAATGGTTGATTGTACCGATCTAAAACGCTGGCTGTCGAAAAATAAATCACCTGCTGGCAACGTTCTGGATCTAGCAGTTCCAGCAACTCTATTGTCTTGACGACGTTAATATCAAATGTCTCATCACCACCCCAAGCTGTGGCTGTGAGTACCGCCGTATCAATTGTGGATAGCAAATCGGCAAATTGGCGAATATTTTGCATATCACCTTGTAAAACGTTGATGCCTGAGCGTGCCTTGGTATCAACTTGCAGTTTGCTTGGGTTCCTAACTAGTAGATACAGTTCGTGATCTGTTTCTTTAATTAAGGCTTCTGTTAAATAATGACCTACACAACCACTTGCACCAGTCACTAAAATCCGCTTCTGGCTCATAAATAATTTATCAAACGTTAGGAGTTAAAACTAAAGAGTTAAGAATAAAGTTAAAAGTTCCGAATCAGGAGTTATTAATAAAGTTAGGAGTTGGAAGTGAGAAGCTAAGAATAAAAGATAACTTTGCGCCTCGCAACTGATAACTTTATAGTTTATAACTCCTGACTCATAACTCATAACTCATAAATCCTAATTCTTAACTCCTGCAAGATTAAGTTCCTTTGCCGTTTCAAAGAAGAAAGCGACATTTTCTTCTGGAGTTTCTGGTAATACACCGTGACCAAGATTGAGAATATGACCCCAATTACCAGCTTTGCGAACGGTATCGAGGATGCGATCGCGGATAAACTGTTTAGAGCCGAATAGCACACCTGGGTCAAGATTTCCTTGAACTTTCATTTGCTTACCCAATCTGGCTCGTGCATCTGCCATATCTACTGCCCAGTCTACACTGACAATATCAGCGCCAGATTGCCCCATTCTTTCCAACACACCCGCACTACCGCTAACTAGCAAAATCAAAGGTGTATCGGGATGGGTTTGCTTGACTTGCTGGAAAACTCGCTGCTGATAGGGGAGAGCAAAGGTATCATAATCTTGAGGACTCAATTGACCCGCCCAAGAATCGAACATTTGGACAACTTGAGCGCCACAGTCAATTTGGTAGCGGGCATAGATAGCGATCGCATCTGCTAATTTAGTTAACAGTTGATGCAATATAGCCGGATCTGAGAATGCCATGTTTTTGATGATGGAATAGGTTTTAGAACCTTTTCCTTCTACCGCATAAGCTGCTAACGTCCACGGCGCACCCACAAAGCCCAACACCGTTGATTTATCGCCTACTTCCGAGCGCAGCGATTGTAAAATTGTCTTGATAAATGGTAGAGCTGCTTCTGGTTCTAAGGGACGCAGAAGATCAATTTGTTCTTGAGTGCGGAGGGGCGAGTGAATGATTGGCCCTTTACCTTCCGCAATATCCATGTCAATGCCCAAACCAGGTAATGGGGTGACAATATCAGAAAATAAAATTACTCCGTCTGGTTGGAAGGCTTTCCACGGTTGCAAGGAAACTTCAATTGCTACATCTGGAATTTCCGAGCGATCGCGAAATGAAGGATACCTATCTCTTAAATCTCGATATGCTTTCATATATCGTCCTGCTTGTCGCATCATCCATACAGGGGGACGATCTACTACTTCACCACGAGCAGCCCGTAAGAGATGAGGAGTTGTTAAAGAAACACCCATTTATTATTTCATCCTACTTTATGCCACTGTTTAGCTTATCATTCTGGGATTACGTTTTTCCATTAGGTTATCAGGAAAAAGTGAGTGACTCCGCGCATTGGTTTGATTCGCTCTTTATCAATTTTGAGTAAGTTAGTAAATTAATAAAGCATTATTCGCAATCTTTCTTTACAAAGTGTCCCCAATTGCAGGGATATCAGAGGATACCGATAAACAGTAATTACCGCCAGAATTGAAGCGGAAAAATTAAAGAGTTTACAAAAAAGCTGTGTTCAACCAAATTTTTTGGTACGAAACATTTAGATAACTAGTACAAAAGGCAAAAGTAAAAATTAAAGAAATTTGTACAGCAAGCTTTTTACCCATTTCAGATGGTCAGTTCATTTCTGTCATAACGTACTATAGCAATCCTAAATAGACATCTTGCAAAAGTAACTTTTGCAAGATGTCGGGGAAAGGTCAAAGGTTAAAGGGTAAGGGGAAATTCCATCCCTTTCCCCTTTACCCCTTCCCCTTTCCCCTACTTCTGCAAGAAGTCTAATGAGTTATGAACAAAAATATCCCCGACTTCTCGAAGAAGTGGGGGATCTGAGCCTCTTGGTAGAGAGACAATCAATGAGTGGGGGATTCAGACCCACCACTGATTTGTTCGCGCTTGCGTCTCGTAGAGAAGACCACTAAGTTTTCGATTTAGTGGGGGTATTAAACCCTTTGATTCAGACGCGACTCGAAAATACTCGCTAACGCTGGAAAAATTTATCCTTTCACTGTCACTTTATGTTGTGAGCGTTTGAAGAGTGAAGTCATACCACAAGCACCTATTGCTAACACACCTAAGATCGCATTAGATTCGGGAACACTTTGGGCTAGTCTATAGGCGTGATTATCTGTTTCAAAGGCAATACCATTTGAGCGCATCACAACCCGGTCAAATGTTTCTCCTGTATCAGCTACAAGATTGATAAACATATTAGCTTGAGAGCTAGTCCAACTACCATTAGCTATAGCAGTTGGCACATCTGCACCACTAAAAGTCTTTAACAACTGATTACCTTTGTAAATGTCAACAAAGTTGTAATCATCTAATGAACCTGCATAAAAACCGAAGTAATTAACAGATTCTTTGAAGTTAATATTGACCAAACCACTGTCGCCTGCAACATTACTACCTACTGGAGCAATTGTTAAAAATTTGGTGTTATCTCCATAAGGTGAGGCGTATTGACTAGATACGCTACCTTGAACAATGTTACTAGTAATATTAGAGTAAGTAACAAATCCATTAGGATCATTTGCTGTGCCATCGTCAAAAGTAACAGTTTTGGCATCAGTATAGCTAGAAAACGGGCCACTGTTGACTTGTAGAGTTACGGCACTAGCTGGATTTGCACTCATGATCACAGCAGTTGTTCCCAGTAGAGCCAAGGATAATTTTTGCAGCATTATAGTTATAAACCTCAAAGAACACAAAGAGAATTAAGACTGAACTTTTCTTGAAACCTAGCCATAAAAACTTGGTTTCCTGACTCCAACAACCTAGAAGAAAATCACAAAGATTATTAGGTCTTTAAATATGACTTTTGTTAGGTACAACAAGCTCGAAGATGTAAGTTTATCTTGATGCTTTGTAATCCTATTTTGATTTTTATAACTCGCAAAAGATACGGTGTATATACTAAAATATCTTTAAAGATTAAGTGAAGGCTCTGGTGCAATTTTAGTAAGCAGCACAAACGCATATAAACTACTCTTGATCGCAACCAAGGTTAAGAAGCAACAAAAAAATCACTATTTCTCGTTTAGTTTAGTTTCCCAGACTCAAAGCGATGTCTACGACGAGCTAACCCTAAACCTTTAGCAATCGGTATAAGTTAATGAGATTAATTTGGACTCTATTGATAATAGACTGCTGTTATTGACATAAAATGTCCACCTTCGGGAGTGGGGGATGCAAAATAGGGACTGGCGAGTGAGAAATAGGGTAAAACAAGAATCAATATTTAATTGAGGATTGGGCATTGGGCATTAGTTATTCTCCCCCTGCTCCCCTATCTCCCTGATATCCCTATTCCCTCACTCCCCTAACTTCCTATGCAAACTGACTCTAACAGTCCCGATCGTGTTGCATCTGCTAATAACGAGCCTAATCCAGGAAAATTTTTGATTCCGCGATCGCAGCGACAGAGGTTCTTTATTCAGTTTACCTTAATGACCCTCATTGGATGGGTTGTGGGTGGCGTTGCCAGTATCGCCTTAGAGAAAATTATTCTTCAAAGTCTCTCATCTAGCGTTGCTATCCAACCACAAACGTGGAGCCTTTTGGTCAGAAGTCTCAGTAACGTTGTATTTGCCGTAATTTTTGCTGCTGACCAGAGCCTTGTTATTTACCGATATTTACCAGGTTTGCAGTGGTTATTTGCTACTACCGTCGGTTGGCTGATTGCCAACGGTGTTTCTACAGCCTGGATTAACTACATTTCAACTATTGCCTCATCATCACCTGAAGATACTTTGATTTTAGGATTTTTGTCTGCGATCGCATATATAATTTCTGGAATTTGGCTAGGTATTTGCCAATGGCTGGTATTGAGGCGATATACAGCTGGCATTTGGTGGTGGAATTTTTTACCCTCAATCTCTTTTTTATTAATTACTATTTTGGTTTGGTTACTTTTTCTTATACAAAATTTGATTCCAGAAACCTACCGTACTCCCCTATTATATTGGAGTGGACAAGGACTTACAGCAGTGATTCTAGGAGCTATACCAGCAATTGGTTTATGTACATTGAAAAGAAATGTACATCGTAAAACTGAAGTTTCTGCATGACCAAATAATTCGTAATTTCTAATTAATTCTGTTTTCAGAACAACAAACTTTAGTTTTGGAAAACAATAGGACTTACGCACACTCTACGAATTCTCGGCGCTCTTGGCGTCTTGGCGGTTCGATAAATTAAGCTTTTTAGGAACTTTTGCGTAAGTCCTGAACAAAAAAAATTACGAATTACGAATTATTAATTGCTATCCCAAATAGTTTCTAAACGCTCTTGTGCTATTTTGAGCGCTTTTTCGGGAGACTCACCCAGCAATGTAGCCTCGATAGCTCGACCAAGACTGTCAGAAAGACGACTATATCCAGCAATAATCGGTCGAGCGCCAGCCAGAGGAATTTGTTCCATAAACACTTTTAACCAAGGTTTTTGGTTGATGAATTGCTGATAAGCCTCACTTTGTGCAGCTTTAAGATTAACTGGTAAAAAACCGGTGCCGATACTCCATTCTTTTTGGAATTCTTCACTCAAAACATACGCTAAAAACTTGAGTGCGGCTTGTTCTCTGGCTGGTGTAGTCTTCATTACATACATATTTCCGCCACCTGTCACCGTAGCTTGAGCAACATTTGCAGGTATGGGAAACGCGTCGTAATCAACTGTAGATTTAGTGATATAAGTCCAAGGGCCTGTAATTTGCATAGCAACGCGACCTGCAATAAAAGCATCCTCTTCATAACCCCGCTCTGGAGAAGAAAGCATTGCTGAACCATCTGTTAATAGCTGTTGCCAGAATTGTAAGGCTTTCAGCGCTCCAGGGTTCGTTAAATCCGGCTGCTTATTTTTTAATACTTCTCCCCCACCACTTAATAAAAAAGGAAACCAGCTAAAAACAGTCCATTCTTGCTTCCCTAAAGGCAGTACAATTCCATACTGTTCCGGTCGATTATCGCCATTGCGGTCTATAGTCAGTTTTTTGGCAACTTCCCTCAACTCTTCCCAAGTTTTAGGTGTTTGTGTAATTCCCGCAGCTTCAAAAAGCTTAGGTCTGTAAAAAATGCCTATATTGCTTGTATATAATGGGGCTGACCAAAGATGACCGTCTAATTGCAATTCTTCAAGTAGGTTAGGGCTGATTTCTGACTTTAGAGGCAATTTGCCCAGCCAATCTTCTAAAGGTATAATTGCCCTTAAATCTGCCAACTGACCTGTAATTTGTGGATAAAATGCCAGGATATCTGGAGGCACATTACCCACAACTGCTGTTAATATTTTCGGCAAATGGGGTTGAGCTAAAAAGACAGATTCTACCTTTACATCAGGATGAGTCTGATTAAATTTGTCTACCAGTTTTTCAAACACATCCCGATTAGCAGGAGGATTGATTGCTTGCCATAGGGTCAAATGAATTACTCCATCATCCTTCTGTCCTATTCCCTGACAACCAGATAAAAATACAAGAAACGAACTTAGGACAATCCCTAGAAGTAACATCTGCCAAACAGAAGTAATAACCCGGCGAAAATAATGGCTTATTTGGGATAGAAAAAGGATAATTTTCATGCCAGGTAGTTAATTAAATTAAGAAATATTCTCTAAAACACTTTTGGTAATACTAGTTTCTGCTCTTGTGTAAATATAGGTTTCGGGTTCGGTTATTTTTTCGGTTCTGAAGATTTTTGCTGCCCGATGCCAAAAGTCTGTATCCTCTCCATAAGCAATATGATTAAACCCTTTCACCTCAAAAAATACCTGTCTTTTCCCAAAAAATGTTGGACCTAAAACACATTCTCGGAGATTAATTTTTTTACCTGGTTGAAAATAATCTGCAACCAAAATCTCTTCTTCTGTTGCAAATCCACCTTCTATCAAATCAACTTCTGGATTAGCTTTCATATATGCAATTCGCGCATCCAGATGATTGACTTTGTAAGCATCATCGCTATCCAGGAATGTTATGTATTTGCCGAAAGATGCTTGAATACCAGCATTTTTAGCATACCATAGCTTCCTATTTTGATGTTTCAAATAGCGAATATTTTGAAATTGTTGAAGATAAGGATTGACAATTTCAAAAGTATTATCTTGGCTGCCATCATCAACTATAATCAGTTCCCAATCTTTAAAAGTTTGAGCAATTACACTATCAATGCAATTGTTTAGATATTTTGCTCGATTGTAGGTACAGAGGATAATTGATACTTCATGATTGAAATCAAAAACTATAGTTTCCATTGTTAAATCATCATCGTATTGTTCACACAAAAATCCCACTAACAAAAGAGAGATTTTTAATTATTGAGGAGTAAAGTATTAAGCCGTGTTTAACATAACAAAGTTATTAACAGGTTAAAAAATTACTCCTTAGCTGTGTAATTTTATAAATTCTTGCATAATATCATTATAGTTATAAATTATCCGGCTAAAATCAAAGTTCTCTCGAACATATTCTAAAATTTCTTGGCGATAATATTGGTTTTTCTCAATCATCTCGCTAATTGTATCGGTAACGATTTTTTTAGCTTCTGGTGTGGTGTCAGTTAAAATATTATCTGGCAAAATTTTGATGAATTCTTTGTGATGTAAATTGGCACTAGCAGATTCGGAAACAACGATACATAAACCTGCTGCCATTGCTTCTAATACGACGAGTGGTGCAACTTCTCCTTCACTAATTAAAACTAAACAGCTATAATCTGTGAGCCGAGAATAAACTTGTTCTAAACTCCATACACCTAAATGTTTTGTCGTTTTTCCTTCAACAAAATCAGGATCATCTAGAGGGCCAACAAAATCTATTCCAATCTTTCCATCTATGATTTTTGCCAGTAATTTCTGCTGTTTTCTTGGTTGAATCCAACCTAAACAAATAGCTTTATTATTCCCTTTATCTTGAAAACTTACTTTCTGAGTATCAATACCGTTCACTTGCACTGATATGTATCCAGAATAGCCTGCTTTCAGTAAAAAATCTTTTGTTAAATGAGAAAGGGCAATTATCCCAGGTGCATTGAAATAATGTTGATATGCTTCTCTAAATTCTTCATTCCATTTATCTGTTTTAAACAAATAACCATCATGGCAGGTAAAACAATACTTCTGTTTAAGGTTCCGATTAAATTCGCTCACAAAACTGTAGGCGTGTAAATGCACAAAATCATAATTACTACTATTAATATATTCTATGACTTCGTTAACATCTTTCTCGTTTATGATATCGGCTTGATGTCCAATTTTTTCTAAAAAGTTTTTGTATTCATTTATCACAGTTAAAACAGAATGTGATAGGGGAGGTTTAGGAATATAACCCCAAGCAACAAGAGCAATTTTCATAAATAAATAATTTGATTTCTCCTCACACTTTTAGATTTACTTTTCAGCCCAAATACAAGTTGCAACGGGATAATCTGGATGATAAGCGTCTAGTTCTTCAGATGTTAGTTCTTCTACGGCTATTCCGTGGTAACTAGCTATGACAGTGGTAGGATTACCATAGACATACAACTTTTGTTGTGAGAAGTTTCTAAACATCCAGGCGAAAGCATCAGGTAAAGGACGCCAATAATCAACAGGAGTAGCATGAACTCTAATCGCGCTTGGCACCATCGCAAAACATTTACCACCGGGTTTTAGCCAAGTGTAAATGTTTTCCACTACCACCCAGGGAGCATAACAGTGTTCTAAGACGTTAAAAATTATCACTGAATCAAGAGATTCTGGTTTGATAACGGATACATCGTGAGCATCCCCAACTATATCTACTCCTGGGCCTGCTTCTAAGTTGAGAATCTGATATGATGCGCCTGGATTAATTTTATAAAAATCTTTATCTTTTGGTGTTCCTCCTATTTCTAAGATATTACCCCCGATTTGGGTTTGAATTTCTTCAAGAAATTTGCTGAGATAGTATCTATCGACAGGTTTACCTCTTGTTAATCCAAATGCTTGACAAATGGGAACTGCTTTTTTCAAGTCACCCCAATCTATTGAACCTGTCGCAGGAGATAAGAAACCAAGATTTTCTAAGCGTTCTACTAATTTACGAAAGTCTTCTATATTTTCAATAGATTCTAGGTCATCTTCTAATTTATATTGAGAAAATAATTGTGGCAGGACTTGGTAAGTTTCTCTACTTAATGAACCAAGTTCAAATTGCATTTCCTTTTCGATAAAACTCCGAAAGCCTTTACCGAAAATTGTCAGGCTGCCATCTGCTAAAAAAACTATAGCATCTTGAAGAAGTTGTTCATATTCTTCTAATTCTTGAATTACCTTATCTGCTGTGGAAGCGTATTTAACTTTTTGAAAGATTTGGTAAGCATTCTCTAGTGAATGTTCGTGAACGAATATTTCTAGTATTGTTAGCCACGATTTGGATGTAACAATTTCTGCTGTTCGCTGACTCCAAGCAAAAATTGCATATAACTGTGAATCTTCAATTTTTAAGAATACGTTAGGTACATATTGTTTGGGCATACAAGTAAATCACTCAAAAAATTTTAATAAGGAAGATGACTTAGGCATTATAAGCTATTTTGGAATCTATCTATACTGACAGTTCATAGATTATGCAAAGAAGATTTTCTGTTTCTCTACACTAAATCTAGTACAGCTTGGTGGGGTTGATTCACATTTACTAAAAGCCCTGCGTAGCTTGCCATCATAGGCATCGCTTTACTTTCTCCCGCGCCTAGATGTCTCTAGTTACCGCAGGGCAGTATTAGGGACGATTACCTTTTGCTGGCATTGGACTTGATCTCAGTATTAACTATTGAACCATAGTGTGTTATTGTTAATCCTGCAATTACGTAATTAAATTGGTAAAGCTAACAAAACTAGTAGATAATGAATCTTTGGAGAAAAAGAAATAATGACAAAAACTAATGAAGTTGTTCCAAATATCTCATTGTCTAGTTGGGACTATATTTCACCCGATCTTGAGGTAGTTCATCCTGATTCATCTTTCCCCAATATGATTATTGGAGACCTAAATAATTGCTATTGGTCTTATTTACGTCGAGAGATTCCCCATAACTGGTATGTGGATAAAGATGAGCCATTTATAGGGTTCCTGAACCGAGATGAGACGCATATTTTATATAACACAGCACTCAAATTCGCTGGAAAAAAAGCTTTAGAAATTGGTTGTTTGCGGGGTTGGTCTGCGTGTCATCTGGCATTAGGTGGAGTGGAATTAGATGTAATTGATCCGGTTTTAGCGAGAGAAGATGTTTATGAAAGTGTAAGTACTTCCCTACGACTTGCTGGTGTTATCGACTCAGTTAATTTAGTAGCTGGTTATAGTCCACAAAAGGTAGAGGAGTTAGCTAAACAATTACAACGCAAGTGGTCATTGATTTTCATTGATGGCGACCATGAAGCACAGGCTCCACTCAATGATACGATTGTTTGTGAACCATTGGCAGAGGACGATGCTTTAATTTTGTTCCATGATTTAACTTCCCCCGATGTAGCACAAGGTTTAGACTACTTAAAGGAAAAAGGTTGGAATACAATCATTTACCAAACTATGCAAATTATGGGCGCTGCTTGGCGTGGGAATGTTGAGCCAGTAAAACATCAACCAGATCCGAAGGTTAATTGGAATTTACCAAAGCATTTAGAAGATTATTCTGTGAGTGGATTATGACTGACTGGTTAACTAGTAGTCTGTCAAATTCATTTTGACGGTTAGAGAGACGCGATAAACGGTTAGACGCGATAAATCGCCGTCTCTACAAGGAATTTATCCATCAATTATTTAATAATGTGGATGCGCGATCGCTAATATTCCCGCATCCCCATCTAAAGTTACCTCTACACCCACTGGTAATGCTGCATTGGGACTATCGTGGCCAAAAGGCAAATCAGAGACAATCGGAATACCCAAATCACCCAAGCGATCGCGCAATACTTCTTCTACACTAAAACTAGGCACTGTTGGCGGCGCTTCACAGCGAGTAAAACCACCCAAAGCAATACCGCAGACTTTAGACAAAGCACCACTCAAACGCCACTGCGTCAGCATCCTGTCGATGCGATAAGGTGCTTCTGTAACATCCTCCAATGCCAAAATTACACCATCCAGATGTGGCAGGATTGGTGTACCTAAAAGGTGAGTAGCCACGGTGAGATTACCTGGTAATAAAGTACCATTAACCACACCACCACCCCAACCGCAACCTTTGAGAGGGGTGAAAGAACGACCTTCTACCCAATCTAATAATCGCTGAATTGACCAATCTGGCTCATCTACCAAGGTCGTCAGCACTGGGCCGTGAACGCCTGAAATTCCTGCTGTATAAAGGCTCCATAATAAAGCTGTGATATCAGAAAAGCCTATTAGCCACTTGGGAAGTCCTGAGTTTGGCCAATTCCAATCTTCTAAGATACGGGTGCTGCCAAAACCGCCTCTGGCACAAAGAATACCACGACAATCAGGATCTTGCCATGCTGCCGCTAATTGCTGACGACGGTTTTCGTCTGTTCCAGCTAAATAACCCCACTTGTCATCTATCCTGGGGATGATTTCTAGTTTATAGCCGCGCGATCGCCAAATTTCTATACTCCGTTCAAATGCCTCAAATTCTCGCAAAGCACCACTAGGGGCAATTACTCGCAGTAAGTCTCCAGGTTTCAAGGGCGGTGGTAAGATTTTGGCTGGCATGAAAAAAGTTAGGAGTGGTAAAGCATAATATTAACAACGTTGCAACTGCGTTAACAACACAACAACTTCATCTATTGCCTGTCGCACAACACTTGCAGGCTGCTCTGATTGATTCACGATAATACTAAAAACTAACGGCTCATACTTCGGCGCATTCATATATCCAGATAGAGAAATTGCACCGGTTAACGTACCTGTTTTTGCTTGCACAATCCCCTCAGCAGATGTACCTTGAAAGCGGCCCTTCAGAGTTCCACTTTTACCCGCCACTGGTAAAGAGGCGCGATATAAATATGCTGTTGGTGTTCTTGCTATTCCCCGCAAAGTTTGTACAAAAGCTTCTGGTGTCACTAAGTTACGACGTGATAAACCTGAACCATCCACTAAAATGTAATTTGCTGGATCAACTCCCAATTTAGTTAAACTCGCTTTGACAACTTCTAAACCTACATCAGCGCTAATTTGATTTTTCACTCTGGGTTTTTTCACAGATAATGCTCTCAGCAGCGCCTCAGCATAAAGATTATTACTATTTAGATTTGTCTCTGCTAATAACTCAGCTAAAGGTGGCGACTCTACAAATGCTATTTCCTCTTGATTAACACCACCATTTACTACTAATGTTTGTCCCAAGGTAATTTTTTCTGTTGCCAAAGCAGTACGGAACCGTCGTAAGAAGTAATAATTAGGATCAACTACAGGTAAATCTATTAAAGACGGTTCTGAATTTGTTGTTAGTTGTCCTTGAATTCGTAATATTGTTCCTGATAATTCGCGGGTAACATTGATGTAGCTTGGTTGATTTTGGGCAACGGTTACTGACTGATTAATTATCCGCCACTGTCTCGCTTCGCCAGCATCAGTCCATACTACTTGTAAAGATTTACCTACAGCCTGGGGTATAAGTTTTAAGCTAAAAATATTTTGATTCAGAATAAAGCTGTTAACTGGTGCGCCATAGTCTGACTGCACATCTTCCCATTGCCAGGTGGGGTTAACAATATCACCTTGAATATAACTATCATCAGCTATCAATTGCTGAATTTGAGTAATACCTTTCTGTTTTAGCTGCTGTGCCAATTTTTGCAGTTCAGCATCACTTAAACTAGGATCTCCCCTACCGACAACACGTAAAACACCATTGCCATTCTGATAAACAGAGGTGCGAATCCGAAAATTAGCACCCAATTCCTGCAATGCTGCTGCTGTTGTCAGCAATTTGAGGTTAGACGCGGGAGTAAAATATTTCTGAGCATCTCGACTGTAAAGAGTTTGCCCGGTTGAGAGGGGTTGTACCAAAATTCCCCAGCGCACCCGACTGAATAAGGGGCGATTGATTACAGCATCTATAGCTGTTCCCAATTGGGTAGGGCAAATTGATTTTGTAGTAGTTGTTGGTGCAACTGGGGTTTGTGCTTTTGCAATAGAACTAAATCCTATCTGGCTAGTCAAAAATATTAACAAAACACCTAGTGGTTGATTTAAAGTCTTAAGTCTCACCAATTTTCCTTATCCCAAAGATAGATATTTTGACTTTGCCAAAGACTTCTTTCCGGAGAGAGAAGTAATTGCTCAGTAAAGTTACTTAACTAGTATAAGGAAGATGTTCACATGTTTCATACGTGGGCGCTCGCACAAACATAATTTATGGGATTACGAAATAGAAACCTAAATCAACCTGCATATACAGAAATACGAAATCGAGGCAACGGTGTGAGTACATTTTTATCTGGTGTAGCTGTATTACTCTCTACTTTGGCTTTAGGATGTAGCGGCTATGTAGCTTATGAAGTTTTTACGTTGCGGCAGACACTAAATGCTACTAATACAGTCAGTAACACCATTCCCACTCAAGTGCCAAGTCCTACAGCTACAGCTACAACTTCTCCACAAGCAACAGTCTCACCATCCCCAGCTAGTGCTACAACTTCAGCAATTAGCCCTGGTCAATTTGTGCAGCCTGCTTTTGGCAAAAAGGCAGAAGTTGAATTACTTTCAGCAAAACGAATTAAAGATCCAGAAACTGGAAACCGTGATGTGGTAAATCTGCAAATGCGAATTCGGCGCCTTGCCACAGACGGAGTTGTTGGTGGTGATATTATATCGGTTGCTAGTACAACAGCCCGCAATCCTGAGACTAGCGTAACTTACAAAGGAGTTGCTCTTAATCGCTCAACAGGTAGCGTTTCTTTGTTCCAAGTACGCCCACAAGCTTCCGCAGATGCTTATATCTGGTTAAGAGTTCCCGATGGTATCAATAATTTGGACATTTTTGTGCCAGATACAGCTGCATTTAAAAATGTACCAATTTCTAATTAGTCCTCTATCGGACAATACGGTTCAGAAGACGTGATAAATCGAGACGCGGTAAATTCAGACGCGGTAGATTCAGACGCGATTTATCGCGTCTCTACAATAAGGGTTTTGTCGCTCATTCTGAACTGTATTGCTCTATCAGATTAATTTTGATAATGTGCAAGATTCCCAACTTCTTCATGAAGTCGGGAATCTGAACAACTTAACTCAAACAAAATTATTTCATCCTCTAAATTAGCAACCCCAAATTAATGATGGTAGATGACTGAGGTTGCCATTCAATAAAGATTACTCCTCTTCCTCTTCTTCGTCTTCTCCGAACACTGCGTCTATAAGTTCTTGTGCGCGTTCGTCTGAAATTTTTAAGGCTTCCTGAAGCTCAGAGATATAATCTTGTTCAGCTTCGGGTACTTCTTCGTCAATTCCCACAACTAAGATAGCTGTGATGTATGCAGCTTCACGATAACCTCTATTGGGTAAGGATTCGATGGATTGAGCGATTAAATCTTCTGGTTCTTCTTCTTCAATCAAGCTGACGACTTTTTCGGTCAATTCTTCAAAGTCTTCTTCAGAGTAATCTTCAAATAAGTCAACCCGACCGAGAAATTCACTTAAAGCATATTCTTCTGTGGAAGAAATACCTTCACCATCAGCAGCTGCGGAAAAAAGTCCAAGAATTGCGATCGCAACTTCTGGTTCTAGAGCAACTGAACTAACACTACGGCCTTTGGGCAACTTGCGTTTAGACATAATTATCCTCTAAAAGTTACGTGATATTTCAGGAAGTCATATTTTGCAGTTTATTATGCTTCCTCGATTTATGATTCCCAAAATAATGCGGAAATATACATTGGAATGGATCTTTTTTTCATAAAAAATACGCAGAGAATATCTTCACCTGCGTATAAAAACGGTTAAGTTGCTTTTAGCGATCGAGGTTTTTAGTACTTGTGTCTACACAAGTCTGAAATACCTGATTAACCAAGGTTTTACCCCACCCTAACCCTCCCCTTGTAAAGGGGAGGGAACTAGATTTTCTTGTTTCCCTCCTTGCCAAGCTAGGGTATATACACAAGTTATCGAATCAACTACCAGTCCTCGAATTACCCCACCCTAACCCTCCCCTTGTAAAGGGGAGGGAACAAGATTCTGTTTTTTCCCCCCTTTACAAGGGGGGATTAAGAGGGGTAATTCGACTTGTGTGTACACGGTAGCCTTGGCAAGGGGGGATTAAGGGGGGTAATTCAACTTGTGTATACGATTAAATTTCTTTTTTCCCCTTTCTAATATTAATTTGGAGTTCGCATTTGCTGATTTGGAGTTCGCATTTGCTGATTTGGAGTTCGCATTTGCTGATTTGGAGTTCGCATTTGCTGATTTGGAGTTCGCATTTGCTGATTTGGAGTTCGCATTTGCTGATTTAGCGATCGCATTTGTTGATTTGGAGTTCGCATTTGCTGATTTAGCGATCGCATTTGTTGATTCGGCGATCGCATTTGCTGATTTAGCGATCGCAAATGTAAGTTGGGTTGACGTAAAGAAACCCAACATGGATCGTGATATCAGCTTGTGTACAGGTTTTAGCTGGTTTGCGCTACAACTGATTTTGCGTCTTTTGACACGTCTGTTTGCTGCAATTGAGCCAGAGATAGAACAGCAGATTCGCACATTGCCTATTACTCAACTAGAAGACTTAGCTGAGGCGCTGTTAGATTTCAACAGTCAAAGCGATTTAGTGAATTACTTAGGAAATATCTCTTTACCTCAACCTAATCAGGAAGATTAAGCGACATCTACGCAAGAGGAAAGGGAGCAGAAGTAGGGAAATTCCTGTATCTTTCTCCCCTTCTCCTTGCTCCCCTACCTCTCTTAATCTGAATTATCAAAAAGCGTTACAACTTCGTCCCACACTCAGCGCAAAAGTTGTGAGTAGGCGCATTTTTAGCATTGCAGTTACTACAATACACTGGCTCTGCTGCCGCTTTCGGTGCTTGCTTCTGCAAACCGACCATTTGAGCATTGCTCTTGCCTGGAGCTACCATTGGATAGCAGTTTTCTTCTCTGGTGACGTAGGCATTTAAGATTACTGGGCCTTTGTGTGCCAGCATTTCGGCGATCGCATCTTTTAATTGACTGCGATCGCTAATTACCATACCTTTAATCCCATAAGCTTTTGCCAATAACTCTACGTCTGGCATCCCTACTTCCATATCTGAAGATGAGTAACGCTCACCATAGAAGGCTTGCTGCCACTGGCGCACCATCCCTAGCCAACCGTTATTGATAATTATTGTCTTGACATTTATCCCATATTGTGCAAGTGTTCCTAGTTCCTGCAAACACATTTGGAAACTAGCATCACCGCTAATACAGATGACTTCTTCATCAGGAAACGCCACTTTCGCGCCCATTGCCGCAGGTAAGCCAAAACCCATCGTTCCCAAACCAGCGCTAGAAATCCAGCGCCTTGGCCCATTCTTCAGGAATTGTGCTGCCCACATTTGATGCTGTCCCACATCTGTGGTGTAGAAAGCATTGGGTGCTTGGCTACTGACTTCAACGATCACTTCTTGGGGTGAAATGCTGTCGGCATGGTGCGGCACGATTAGAGGATACTCTTCGCGCCAACGGTTAACTAGATTTAGCCACTCTTGGTTTTGATTCGGTGTCGCCTTGACGCCTGTTTCTTTACATCGACGCAACAAGTCTACCAACACATTCCGCACATCGCCGACGATGGGCACTTCGGGAACGCGGTTTTTGCCGACTTCTGCGGGATCGATGTCGATGTGAATTACTTTGGCGCGGGAGGCGAATTCGTCTAACTTGCCTGTAACGCGATCGTCAAATCTGGCGCCGACGCAAATCAGCAAGTCACAATCACTAACAGCGAAGTTAGCGTAAGCAGTGCCATGCATTCCCAACATTCCCAAAGCTAGGGGATGATGTTCGTCAAATGCACCGATCCCCATTAAGGTTGTGGTGACAGGGATGTTGAATAATTCAGCCAGTTGTTTGATTTCTTCATGGGCACTAGCTGCGATCGCACCACCACCCACATACAATAGCGGACGGCGACTTTCAGTAATCAACTGGATCGCGGCATGAATTTGCCGGGGATTACCCTTCACAGTGGGACGATAACCGCGTAACTTTACTGAACCTGGTTTTACAGGTACATAGTCAAATTCTTCTAAAGCTACATCTTTTGGGACATCAATCAAAACAGGCCCCGGACGCCCAGTACTAGCGATGTGGAACGCTTCAGCGACAATTCGCGCCATATCTTTGGGATCGCGCACTACATAAGAGTGCTTGACGATTGGTAAAGTAATCCCGTAAATATCAGTTTCCTGAAACGCATCTGTACCAATCGACGGACGTGCTACCTGCCCTGTAACCACAATCATCGGGATCGAATCCATGTAGGCTGTGGCGATGCCTGTCACCAAGTTAGTTGCTCCTGGGCCAGAAGTTCCAAAGCATACTCCTACCTTCCCTGTGGCACGGGCGTAACCATCAGCAGCGTGGGCTGCGCCTTGTTCGTGTCTCACGAGAATGTGCTTCATAGCACCAGTCGCTTCAACTTTATACAGATCGTCGTAAATTGGTAGAATTGCCCCACCAGGATAACCAAAAATATAATCAACGCCGTGGCGATGAAGGCTGTCAAGCAGAGCAAAACCGCCAGATGCACGTTTGGGCACGACTGGCGGGCTAGAAATACGAGACTGTTTGTGATTCTCGGTTTGTGGGAGACTAATTTGGGAAAGCAATTCTCCTGCGGAGACACTTTGTGAAGGCACGGTCAAACCTCAGACTATAGCTAAAGTTAATGCTGAATTCTGTATTTAAGATTTCATTTTAATTGAAAACTTCAATCAAATTTTGAAAATTTTATATATTAAATATAAAGCTAGATTATTAGCCTACATTAATTAAATTACGTCTTGCAATACCTTGCGGGTATTTTTCCAAGCCCAAACACCAACAACCACGACAACAATACTCATTCCTACAAGCACAGTTCGCAAGCCCAGAGCATCCGTTAATGGGCCAGTAATGGCCAGAGGTAAGGCTAGAGCGATGTTGACGGCATGATTTTGAAAGCCAAATACCTTACCATGCATGGTAGGTGGTGTTTGCTGTTGAATTAAAGTTTGCATCGGCACACCAATTAAGGCAGCACCTACACCTAAAAATGTACATAATGCTAGCGCCAGTAACAAGTTGTGCGTAAAAGTAAACACCCCTAAAACTAGCGCCATCATCAAAAATCCAATTAAAGGTAGAGGCTTGTGATGCAATTTATCACCCCAATGACCTAAAATTGCCGCACCAAAGACCATCCCTACCCCTGCTGCTGCCAAGAAAAAGCCAAACTGTTTTTCTTTTAGACCAAACTCCTCAGCTAGTCGAATCGTCAGCACTGTTAAGGCTGCAAACACACAATATAAGGTTGTCAGTTGCAGCATAGCGTTTAAGATCAAAGGGTTTTTCTTGAGATAGCGCAGGCTCTCGGTGAATTCAGCCCAAGGGTGATTTGATGTCCGATGTTCCCTCGATCGTTTGGGTTCTTTAAACTTAATCGGCTGCATGATCGCAGCTGATAATATGTATAATCCACCAACCACAAGCTCTTGACCGTATTCTTCTCCCATCCAGCTTTTCGCCAAACTCAAAATTGGCTCTCCGATCGCAAAGCCAACAATTAAAGCTCCCATCATCGTACTGGTAAACAATGCATTGGCTGCCAACAAATTCTCTCGCTTCACCAACAACGGAATAGCTGCTTGTTCAGCTGGTGCAAAAAACTGTGTCACTGTGGAGATGGCAAAAGTCAGGATTAGCAGAATCAGGAACTCTCGTGGCAATAAGGGAAGACACAGCGTTAATATTCCCCGCACAACATCTGAGCCAACCATAATCAGCTTTTTTGGCAAGCGGTCAACAAAGATACCACCGGCAGAGCCAAACAAAATTGCTGGTATTGTAAACGACAGCATCAAGGTTGAGTACATCGAGTTTTGTGCCAACCCAGGAAGCGGAGAATAGTTCTCCAGCAGAGCAATCATTAAAACGAAAAAGACCTTATCTGCTAATTGGGACACCAGTTGCCCAATCCACAGAAGCATAAAACCACGGTTTTTTAGCAGTGCGCCAAACCCGTTATTAACAGCAGCTGGTTCAGTTGGAAACATTTAGATACTTTGGGTAGATGGGGATAGGGGATAGGGTATAGGGCATAGGGTATAGGGTATAGGGTATAGGGATAGTTTTTCTTCACTGTTCTCTGTCACCTGTAACCTTTTCCCTTCATGGCTCCTCACTCCTAACTCCTGTTTACTTACTCCATTGTCCGGATTAATTTGCTTCATAGCGCTTTAACAGCATAAGCAAAAACTCAGTTGCTGTCAGACGACCTTTGGGTGGAATAATCTCGATGGACGAATCTACCCAGCAGCCTTGTACAGTTTGGGGCGATTCCCAAATCGACAAATGATCAACTGCTGGCTCTGCATAAAAGTTATTTTGCCCACTGCCTAACAAAGATGAACTCCAATGGGTGAAATAATCATGACTCATCCGATGAATAGGAAAATTACCCTGTAGTGGTACTCCCCATCCATCTATAGCAATAAATGCTTTGACACGACCACCCAAGAGTTGCCACAAATGTGCTGCTCCGATTGCCCCGACTACGCCAGCACTAAAACTAATGAATATGATTGGTGATTCTAAAGAGTCGGTCAAG
>NNBU01000061.1_pt1 | contig 59833 bp, 54 predicted proteins | sample 1173781 | NCBI WGS metagenome assembly NNBU01 (sample SAMN07173937, study PRJNA388173) | plant metagenome | biome: Plant school; feature: Soil; material: Symbiotic tissue of Blasia pusilla L.; isolation source: symbiotic tissue sample KVJ2 | host: Blasia pusilla | place: Norway: Troms, Kvaloya...
GAATCTGATCGTACAAGTAACCTTGATAAACCAACTTTACTGCCAAAGCTTTCCTTACTTCACGCGCATCTGGACGCAGAGTTATAAAATCTTGTAGTTCCGCGATCGCATAAAGTGCTATTTGCTCTGCTGACTGTTGCCGGGATACTCCTGCTGGAAGTGTCCCAGTTGGTAAATGCGGACTTATCATCGTTGCTTATTAGACTTGTATATATTTACGTATTATTTCGCAGTCTTGTTCAGAAATCAAATAGGAGTCCTATATATTAGATTTCTTATTAGCTAACAATGCTTCTTTAACTTGTCGCTGTTCGGCTGCCGACACTGATAAACCTATTTTACGACGTAGTTTTTCCATTTTGCGGGCATCAGTGCTGTACTCAGTTAACTCATCTTCTGCCATTTTCAGGAGTCGTTCTAGTTGCGCCATTGTGGATTGCATCCGGTATTTTGATACAGCTATTAACCTAAATAATTGTTAACTTTTATTGACTATATGGTTGTATTTAATCGCCAAATTTAAAGTTACGCGACAGAATGAAAAATCTAAAATTGAATATGGGAAAAATATACTAGTACAAGTCGGCGGAAATAAACCACCCCTTCGGGTTCGGCAGTTCCTCATGGGGGGAACCCCCAAGACCGGACTGCCTCACCATTCCAAATGAATAAAACACTTACGCTGTATTCATTTTTAATTTTTTTAGCGCAGCGTTAGCGAGTCTGCGTTCGCTTTTAGCGTCTCGTAGAGAGCGTCATTTTTAATTTTTAATTCCGCCTTGCGGTACTAGCGGTTACGCACTTACAAGTTGAGTATAAACTTAAAAGGTAATATTTATGGCTACAGTATCTAAAAGCACTTTATCCCTATCTGCCCAGGAGCGATCGCTCATTCTCTGGTTTGATGAAGTTGGTATTGCTGATATCCCGGTAGTTGGTGGTAAAAATGCCTCGCTGGGCGAAATGATTCAACAGCTAACGCCCAAAGGCATTAACGTTCCCACAGGATTTGCCACCACTGCTTACGCTTATCGTTATTTCATTCAATCAGCCGGGTTAGAAGCAAAGCTACGCAAACTCTTTGCTGACTTGGATGTTGAGGATGTCAAAAATTTACGAGAACGGGGTAAAAAAGCGCGATCGCTCTTAATCCACACCCCATTTCCTGTAGAATTGCGAGAAGCGATCGCTACAGCCTACCATAGTCTCTGTGAACGATACCACGCAGAGACAGATGTGGCAGTCCGTTCTAGCGCCACTGCTGAAGACTTACCCGATGCTAGTTTTGCTGGACAGCAGGAAACTTACCTTAACGTTGTCGGTGCTGAAGGAGTTTTAGCAGCTTGTCATAAATGCTTTGCTTCCATATTTACCGATCGCGCTATTTCTTATCGTCATGCCAAGGGCTTTGACCACTTTAGCATTGCCCTGGCCGTTGGCGTGCAAAAAATGGTGCGCTCTGACTTAGCCACCTCTGGGGTGATGTTCTCCATTGATACAGAAACCGGATTTAAGGATGCAGCCCTGATTACAGCCGCCTACGGTTTAGGTGAAAATGTTGTCCAGGGGTCTGTAAATCCCGATGAATACTATGTTTTTAAACCAACTTTAAAAGCTGGTTTTCGCCCAATTATTGATAAAAAGTTGGGCAGTAAAGAATTGAAAATGATTTATGATGACGGCTCTAAATTTACGAAAAATGTGTCAGTTTCGCCCAGCGAAAGAGGTAAATTCGCTCTGAGTGATGAAGAAATTTTACAACTAGCAAGTTGGGCGTGTTTAATTGAAGACCATTATTCCCAAGTCCACGGCATTACCACTCCAATGGATATTGAGTGGGCAAAAGATGGCATTACTAACCAACTTTTTATTGTGCAAGCGCGTCCCGAAACCGTCCAATCGCAGAAGACGGGAAATGTGTTGCGGAGTTATCGGTTGGTATTAGGGAATAGAGAATGGGGAATAGGAAATGGGGAAAAAACTTCCCAATCCCCACTTCCTGATTCCCAATCCCCAATCCCCCTTGTTACCGGAAGTGCAATTGGGGAAGCGATTAGTCAAGGAAAAGCACGCCTAATTTTAGATGTTCGCAAACTCGACCAGTTCCAAGCTGGGGAAGTTTTGGTGACAGAGAGAACTGACCCCGATTGGGAACCGATTATGAAACGCGCTAGTGCAATTGTCACCAACTCTGGTGGGCGAACCTGCCATGCAGCAATTATTGCGCGAGAATTGGGTGTACCTGCGATCGTGGGATGTGGTAATGCTACGGAAATATTGAAACCTGGTCAAGAGGTAACAATTTCTTGCGCTGAAGGGGAAGAAGGAAAAGTTTATGCAGGCTTATTACCTTTTGAAGTTGAAGAAGTTCCTTTAGAGAACTTACCGCGCACCCGGACTCAAATTTTAATGAATGTGGGTAATCCCCAAGAAGCATTGAGTTTATCAGCAATTCCCAACGATGGCGTAGGTTTAGCGCGGACAGAATTTATCATCGCTAACCAAATCCAAATTCACCCAATGGCGTTGATTCACTATGAATTGTTAAAAGATGAATTTGTCAAAGCTAAAATTGCTGAAATTACCTCACTTTACGATGATAAACCCCAATATTTTGTAGATAAATTAGCCCAAGGCATAGGGAGAATTGCTGCGGCATTTTATCCCAAACCCGTGATTGTCCGAACCTCAGATTTCAAAAGTAATGAATATGCCAATTTGTTAGGTGGGCGACAGTTTGAACCCCATGAAGAAAACCCAATGTTAGGTTGGCGGGGAGCGGCACGTTACTATGATGAAGGCTACAGAGAAGCTTTTGCCCTAGAATGTCATGCCATCAAAAGGGTACGGGAAGAAATGGGTTTGACAAATGTTATCCCGATGATTCCTTTTTGTCGGACTCCCGATGAGGGACGTTTAGTTTTGGCAGAGATGGCAAAAAATGGTTTAAAGCAGGGAGTTAACGACTTGCAGGTTTATGTGATGTGTGAGTTGCCCAATAATGTGATTATGGCTGAGGAGTTTGCTGAGGTATTTGATGGCTTCTCCATTGGTTCCAATGACCTAACTCAGTTGACACTGGGGTTAGATAGGGATTCAGCGTTGGTAGCGCGGTTATTTGATGAACGCAGTCAGGGTGTGAAGCGGATGGTAAAAATGGCGATAGATGCGGCGAAAAAATGCGATCGCAAAATCGGCATTTGTGGACAAGCACCCAGCGATTATCCAGAATTTGCTCAATTTTTGGTGGAACAAGGAATTGACTCGATTAGTTTGAATCCAGATTCGGTCTTAAAGACGATGCTGGAAGTGGCAAAAGTCGAGGGTATTAATTCGTAATTCGAGTAATTTATGCCAGTTAGAGACCGTTACCACGAAAACTTGAAGAATGCCCTAATTAAAGATGGCTGGAATGTTACTGACGATCCTTTTCATCTAAAGTGGGGAAAAAAGGATCTTTACGTGGATTTGGCAGCCGAAAAGTTGCTCATTGCAGAAAAAGGAACAGAGAAGATTGCTGTAGAAATCAAAACCTTTAGTGGTGACTCAGAAGTAGCAGACCTAGAACAGGCCATTGGTCAGTACTTTACCTACCTTGCTGTCATGAGCCGCAATTATCGAGATAGGGTTTTGTATATAGCTGTTCATGAGGATGTTTTTACTGATATTTTTGAGGAAGAGCCGCTTGGTAAACTTATATTGGAAGACTACAAAATTCCTCTGATCGTTTTTAATCCAAAGCGGGAGGTTATTGTCCGATGGATAATTTGGAGCAATACAGGCAGCTAATTTGCAGTATTCTTACTGAACATACAAAAATTCCTTACTCTTACGGTAATATTCAGCATGAAACTATCTTTGATCGAGAACAGGATCGATATTTGGTGATGATTCTTGGTCGAGAACCAGTACCAGAACTCTCTCCAACTGCAACGCGCCGCGTTCACGGCTGCCTGATTCATATTGATATTATTGATGGCAAAATTTGGATTCAACGTGATGGCACTGAAGAGGGACTAGCAATGCAATTGGTGAAGGCAGGTATACCAAAGGATCGGATTGTGTTGGGATTCCGGTCTGAAGAACTGCGGCAAAATTCAGAATTTGCTGTTGCATAGCTAAAGGTAGTTGAACTTCTGGATAACTGCCTATAGGATAGCGATCGCAATATTTAGTTTGTGTAATTGTCTATAAAACTTTTGACTGCTCAACCATAAGTATCTTAGTATTTTGCAGAATAGCGATTTAGTTTAGTCAAAGGTAAGATGACAATCCTGTTGGAAACCGAACGCTTGATTATTCGCAGTTGGATACCCGAACGCGATGCTGAACAAGCGTTTGTAATTTATAATGACCCTGAAGTTACGCACTTTCTTGGTAAAGCTTCTCTTGTCACGAGTGTTGAGTCACAGCGTCAACGTTTGATTGACAACAAGGGCAATGAGTCTTGGGCAATCGTCGAAAAGGAAACTACCACAATTGTGGGAACTATACTTCTCGAACAATTGCCCGACAAAGATGGTTTACCCACCCAAGATTATGAGGTAGGCTGGCACTTACGGCGAGTTTCTTGGGGTAAAGGGTATGCAACAGAAGCAGGACAAGCTATGCTCAACTACGGATTTAGTATCCTAAACTTGCCAGTTATTTATGCCGTAGTAAAGCCAGAAAATCATGCTTCAATCCGTGTAACTCAAAGACTGGGTATGAAACCAATAGGGACTACAAACAAGTATTACGGGATTGAACTACTCCTGTTCCAACTAGATGCACCTGTAAGAATAAAGGGGAATAGGGAATATTAACCAATACCCAATACAACTCTTCTCCCAAGGGGAGACGCTACGCGAAGGAGAAGCTGCGCCAAGACTCCGCTCAGTACAAGTGCCCAATGCCCCATGCTCAATGCCCAATGACAAATGACAAATGACTAAAAAATGGTTCCGAATTGGGATGGCGAGTGTATTTCTTCTCTCAGTTGCCTTAAGGTTTTGGGGGCTGGAGCGATTTAATACTCTGGTATTTGATGAAGTTTACTTTGCCAAATTTGGTAATAATTATCTCACGCATACACCTTTTTTTAATGCTCATCCGCCCCTGAGTCAATATATGATTGGCATCGGTATTTGGATTGGCAGTCATATCCCTTTTTGGCACGATACGGTAAATGGGCTGACAGGTTCGTTGCGATCGCCTTGGACTTATCGTTGGTTCAATGCCCTCACAGGCTCATTTATCCCTTTAGTTGTGGCTGCGATCGCTTATCAATTGAGTTATCGCCGTAGCTTTGCAATAATTGCAGGTTTTTTCACAGCTTGTGATGGCATCTTTCTAGTTGAATCTCGCTATGCTTTAAGTAATATTTATATCGTCATTTTTGGTTTGTTAGGGCACTGGTTTTTATTATTGGCATTAGATAACCAAAATCGGCGACGTTCTTTTTGGTTAGTTTTTGCTGGCATTGCTTTTGGCGCGTCAGTCGGTACTAAGTGGAACGGTTTATGGTTCCTCTCAGGTGCTTATCTTATTTGGATAGTAGCTTGGGTAATTCATTTAATGCATTCTTTTTCTAACCCCTTTACATCCTTCTCATTGAATGATGTAGGAGGCAGGAGACAGGATAGCGAAGCATTAGCGAGTCCGCGAACGTCGGCAGAAGGCGTAAGTCAGGAGTCAGATCGCGCAGCGTTTCGTAGACAAGGTAGGAGTTATGAGGTAGGAGTTAGTACTTATTCTCCCTCATCTCCCTTATCTTCCCCATCCCCCTCATTGGAGACACCACTGCAAAACTTGACTCAACTAAATGTTTTCCAGATGTTATTTTACTTAGGAATAATTCCAGCTTTTATCTACAGCATCATCTGGATTCCTCACCTTCAACTAGATAAAACTTATGGATTTATTGCAGTACATCAGCAAATTTTGAAGTTTCACCTACATTTAGGTGGTAATAGTTCTGATGTGCATCCTTATTGTGCTGCTTGGTACAAATGGCCTTTGATGACTCGACCAATGGCATATTATTATCAAACGGCTGAAAGTATCAAAGAACCGTTACCTGTGATGGGGCCACCTTTGCCTGCTGGTGCTGGGCGAGTTATTTATGATGTCCATGCAATGGGCAATCCATTTTTGTGGTGGTTTGGTGTTGCTGCCATGTTATTTTTAATAGGGATGTTGGTATCACAAATTGTAATTCCTTTGGTGAAGGAAAAGCGTTTTTCTGTGCCTGCAACTCTTAGTGTTGATACTTGGATTGGATTGTATCTAGTTATCAACTATGCGGCTAACTTATTACCTTGGGTGAAAGTGACGAGGTGTGTTTTTATCTACCACTATATGTGTGCAGTGGTATTTGTATTTTTAGCGATCGCTTGGTTTGTTGATCAATGTCTTCGCAGTTATTATCAACAACTCCGGGCGCTAGGTATCACCATTACTTTTATTATTCTGGCTGCCTTTATTTTCTGGATGCCCATTTATCTAGGTTTACCCCTCTCCCCTGATAGTTACAAGCTGCGAATGTGGTTTAACTCTTGGATTTGATTTAATTAAAGAACTCGACGAAGATGCCCAGGAGTTTATCAGCTACGCTGTACAGGGAGTTAACCTGATGCAGACATTGATTGATGATGTGCTGGCATACTCGAAAGTCGATATGCAGGCGATCGCATTTCAAATGACTGAGGTAGAAACAGCCTTAAATCGGGCCTTGGGCAATTTGCGTCAAATACATTTACTGAGATCCGATCAAGTGTCACTCAAGAAATTGCTTTTGAGTGTTCAGATCAATGTATACAGGCTTTTTCGCTCCTGTAAAAGCTTTCAGGGAAACTTTCAACGACACTAATTTAATAAAAATTACTTAGAGCTGTTAAAATTATTTATACTCAAAAGCTAAATATCTGTTAAGTATACGCAATTAGCGTATTTAGACCAATATTTTATCAAAATTTATACAGGGCTTAATCTTCGGAACTTAAAAAGATGATTGGTAGCTTGGTATATCCATCATAGAAAATACATAAAATAATATGCGCTATTAGTGTAATAATTTGCACGTGTAAACACTCATCTGGAAATGCTTGATAAATTATGCATCAAGCACTGGGCATTTATGAATCTATAAAACTAGCAAATTCTACGTATATGTCCGACTGCCAAGCGAAACCTGAAACCAAGTACTTAAGTTCATCTGGTGGTAAGTGTTTAACACCGTTTCAGAGGAAACTGCTACTACAAAGTTTGCACAATAATTTACCTGAATCTTACCGCCAACGAATTGAAATCATGTTGTTGGCAGATGAAGGGAAAACTCAAACAGATATCTGTCAAACCTTGGGATGTTGTGCAGCAACAGTACGACATTGGACACACATAGCCCGGGCTGGGATGGCGCACCAATGGCAAGATTGTCCCATTGGTCGCCCGAAGGCTGTGAACGATCAGTATTTAGAGCGTTTGAAGCAACTAGTTAACAACAGTCCTCGCGATCATGGCTATGCTTTTCGACGCTGGACAGCAAACTGGCTTGCAAAACATCTAGCAAAGGAATTTGGGATTGAGGTAAGCGATCGCCATCTCAAGCGACTGCTCAAACAGATGGGATTATCCACGCTACCAAAACCTAGTAATGCTGAACAAAGCAGTAATGAGCAGGCTACGAGTTCCAAAATCTTGATTAGTGACCTCAAATCGGCAGTTATTCCTGATAATTCCGAATTTTTACCTATTAACTTTGCAAAATTAGGAAAAGATTTAGACATTTATGGCGCAAGATATATCTGCTCAGTTAGTTTCTCTGCAACAGTTCAACAATACTCTGGGTTATTCTCTTTCGACAGAGGAATTTCAACACTGTCTTGAACAAGTTAAATTTATCAACCCAAAAGTCGGCAAATTCTGGCAAGGAACTGATGCTAAAGCTGGTATATATATTGCGATCGCAGGCAAAGTAAGGTTGCTGGATAACGCTGATGAGTTAATCGCTACTCTGGAGGCGGGAGAATCATTTGGGGAATTTACCTTGTTTAAGGAGGGTGACTTTAGACCTTATGCTGCTAGAGCTTCAGTAAACTTGCAATTATGCTTCATTCCTGGAGAGGTATTGTGGCCACTGATGGCTAAATATCCGCAAATTCGGGAGCATTTGTGGAGTAGGGCGCTATCCCGTAATCCCCAACAGGTAGAGTCAGATAACCCCTCAGTACTGCCATCTGACTTAAAACGTCTCCATGAAACGAATATTTTGTCAACGTCAGCAGTAGAGCCACGCGAAAAAAAGATTAATAAAGCCTATTTTCCCAACTCCACGCAGCGAGTCGGGCACTTATTACAACGTGTGATTCGACGCTATCCGTTTTTTGCTCAACAGAGTGGATCAGATTGCGGTGCAGCTTGTTTAGTAATGGTGTCTCGCTATTGGGGAAAAAACTTTAGTGTAAATCGACTGCGGGATATTGCTAATGTTGACCGCAATGGCTCGTCGCTGCGGGGGTTATCGGCGGCGGCGGAAAGTATTGGGTTTGCTACGCGACCTGTAAAAGCGAGTCTCGACCAATTAGCGAAGCAAAAATTGCCTGCGATCGCTCACTGGGAAGGGAAGCACTACATCGTTGTCTATGAAATCACTCCTAAACAGGTGATTGTGGCAGATCCTGGTATTGGTCAACGCACCCTCAGCCACCAAGAATTTAAAGCCAACTGGACTGGCTATACACTGCTGCTGCAACCCACAGCCTGGTTAAAGGATGCCAAAGAAACTACAACTCCCTTTTGGCAATTCTTTGAGTTAATGAAGCCTCACTCTTTAGTAATGCTGGAAGTGTTTGTCGCTTCCTTATTTATCCAGATATTTGGACTTGTTACTCCCCTATTTACCCAATTAATTTTAGACCGGGTGGTAGTGCAGCGTTCTGAACTAACCTTAACGGCGGTAGGGTTAGGATTGCTGATTTTTAGTTTATTTCGTGTGGCGATGACGGGGTTGCGGCAATATTTGTTAGACCACACGGCGAATAAGGTAGATTTAGCACTGATTGTAGGATTTATTCGCCATACCCTGCGGCTACCCTTGAGTTACTTTGAGTCCCGTTATGTGGGGGATATTATTTCTCGTGTACAGGAAAATCGCAAAATTCAACGCTTCCTCTCCGGCGAGGCGTTATCCATCTTACTAGATTTATTCACTGTCTTTATCTATTTAGGATTGATGTTTTGGTACAGTTGGAAAATGGCGTTGTTGGTGTTAGTGATTGTACCGCCTTTTTTCCTGCTGGCAGTGATTGCCACACCTTTTTTACAAAAGATTTCTAGGGAAATATTTAATGCTATTGCTAATGAAAGTAGCTATCTGATTGAAGCTCTTTCTGGTGTGCGAACAGTTAAATCCACAGCAGTAGAACAGACAGTGCGTTGGCATTGGGAAGAGTTATTAAGTAAGGAAATAAAAACTAACTTTTCTGGGCAAATTATCGGCAATCGGCTGCAAATATTCAGCAACACAATTGAAGCAGTGGTAACTACCTTATTGCTGTGGTTTGGGGCTTACCAAGTGATTCACAACCAGCTAACCATTGGGCAATTGGTAGCATTTAATATGTTGCTGGGAAATATTATTAGACCTTTCCAACGATTAACAGTTTTGTGGAATCAATTGCAAGAAGTGGTGATTGCGGTGGAACGCATTAATGATGTGTTGGATGTGGAGCCAGAAGAAGATTTACAGCACCAGGCGCGGCAATCTTTACCACCCATTCAAGGTAACATTCGTTTTGACAACGTGACATTTCGCTATCACCCGGAAAGCGATATTAATGTTCTCGAAAATCTCAGTTTTGAAGTACAAAGTGGGCAAGTAGTTGCTCTGGTGGGACGGAGTGGTTCGGGTAAAACTACAATTTCTAAGCTGGTTTTGGGGTTATATCTTGCCACGGATGGCAAAGTGTTGATTGATGGGCAGGATATTACCAGTCTTTCGTTGCGTTCTCTACGCGAGCAGGTTGGGGTAGTTGACCAAGATACCTTTTTGTTTGGCGGAACGATTCGGGAAAATATTAGCTTGGCACATCCTGGGGCAACTTTAGCAGAGATTATTGAGGCGGCGCGATTGGCGGGTGCTAATGAGTTTATTAAAAAGTTACCTATGGGTTACGAAACCCAGATTGGTGAAGGAGGGGGGATGTTATCTGGAGGACAGCGACAAAGAATTGCGATCGCTAAGGCGTTGTTAGGCAATCCCAAGCTGTTAATTTTGGATGAGGCTACTTCCCATCTAGATGCAGAGTCAGAAAGAATTATTCAGACGAATTTAAATACAATTCTTAAGGGCAGAACTACCTTAGTAATCGCCCATCGCCTTTCAACTGTGCGGAATGCAGATTTGATTTTGGTGCTGGATAGAGGCATCTTGATTGAGAGTGGGACTCACCAAGAGTTGATGGCAAAGCGGGGACATTATTTTTATCTCAATCATCAGCAGTTGGATGTTGCGGGGTGAAAGAAGAGAACAAGGAGAAAGCTTTTCTTGTCTCCCCACTCCGAAAATTCCAAATCCAAAATTGATATCAGGAAAAATCATGCCAAACACATTGAATGGAAAGGTTCAAACCCAAATCCATGAGGTAGAACAGCACGAGGAAATTTTAAGGGAGCAAACTCCAGCTAGATCAACTGATGATTGGGCTGACGCAACCAAGGATTTACTTGATAGCTTGCCTCAGGTTTGGACAAGGGGATTGCTATATTTTTTGGTAGTGTTTGTATCTATCGTTTTACCTTGGTCGATGCTATCTAAGGTAGATGAAACTGGTACGGCAAGAGGGCGACTTGAGCCAAAGGGAAAGACAGTTAGACTAGATGCTGCGGTGGCAGGTACTGTTGCCGAAATTCGGGTAAAAGAAGGTGATTCGGTTAAAGTTGGGCAGACTTTATTGGTGTTGGAATCAGAATTAGTTAAGGCGGAATTGCGGCAGGCACAGGATAAGTTGGAGGGACAATTAAATAGACTTTCTCAGTTAAATTCATCTAAAAGTCAGTTAGTCGTATCTTTGACAACGCAACAGCAACAAAATCAATCTCAACAGTTAGAAAAGCAGTCTCAAATTGACCAAGCGCGACAGAACATGAATGCTCTTAGAAATTCCTATGACTTACAAAAAGACGAAAAATTGGCTCAAGTAAATCAGGCACGACAAACTCTAGAACATAGTCAAACAGCTAATAAATTAGTAGACAGTAGTTTGGCAAGTACCCAGAGGGAAGTTGAACGCTATCGTAGTCTTTGGCAGTCAGGAGTTGTTCCAGAAATTAATGTTGTGGATAAGCAAGATATAGCTAAAGATAAGCAACAGTTATACGAACAAAATCAGTCAGATATTCAACAGGCTAAACTACGTTTATTAGAACAACAGAGTAGTTATGAACGGACTATTCGGCAAGCAAATGCAGATATTGAACAGGCACAGTTGCGACTTAAAGAGCAGGAAAGGAGTTATCAAACTTTAACTCGCTCCGGCAAGCTAGCTCTGCTAAAAATCGACGAACAACAGAAGAATTTGGAGACAGAAATTACTACCCTTCAGGCAGAAATTGCTCAAAGTAAAAGTCAGATTGTCTCATTAAAGTTTCAGTTAGGACAACGAGAGTTAAGAGCCACTGTAAATGGTAGACTGTTTCAGTTACCGATACAACGAGCTGGCTCTGTTGTGCAGCCTGGAACAATGATTGCGGAGATTTCACCCCAAGGTTCACCTTTAATAATTCGGGCGCAAATGGCGACAAATGAGAGTGGTTTTTTGCAAAGAGGATTGTCAGTAAAGTTAAAGTTTGATGCTTATCCATTTCAGGATTATGGGGTGGTAGAAGGAAAATTGTTAGAGATTTCTCCTACTACCATAGAGGTGGAAACACCTAATGGCAAGGTAGCAGCTTATGACTTAGAAATTGCCCTAAAACAAAATTGTATTCTCTCAGCTAATAAATGTATTGCCTTGCATCCTGGGGATACAGCGACGGCTGAGGTAATTGTACGTCAGCGTCGGATTATTGATTTTCTGCTTGATCCGTTTAAGCAGTTGCAGCAGGATGGGGTGAAATTGTAAAGAACTTCTAAATAAATATCCCATCGCTCTTAAGGGTGGGGGAACTATAAAAAAAGAGGTAATATGTCAGAAGTTGTTAAGATTACAAACGAAAATATTCTTGAGCAAATCAAGCTATCTTGTAAAATTCCCTACGTAATAGAAGAGATTATAAATCGCCAGATTCTGGAAAATACTTCAGAAGCTATGGGTATTACGGTAGAGGTTGCCGAACTCCAAAAAGCAGCTGACCAAATGCGTTTAGCTAACAAATTAGATAGTGCTGATGATACTTGGGCTTGGCTAGAAAAACATGGCCTGTCTTTAGAAGAGTTTGAAAAAATTCTTTACAACAGTGTGATTGCTGGAAAGTTAGCTGTTCATCTGTTTGCAGATAAAGTTGAACAGCACTTTTTTCAACATCAATTAGATTATGCAGCTGTAGTCTTATATGAAGTTGTCTTGGATGACGAAGACTTGGCGCTGGAACTTTTCTATGCTATTCAGGAAGGAGAAATGAGTTTTCATGATGTTGCTCACAAATATATTCAAGATCAGGAGTTACGACGCTCTGGGGGATACCGAGGAATACTCAGTCGTAAAGACTTGAAGGCAGAAATTTCTGCTGCCACCTTTGCTGCTAAACCACCACAACTTCTCAAACCAATTGTCAATTCTCAAGGATTTTACCTGATTTTTGTTGAGGAGATTATTCAACCGAAATTGGATAATAAATTGCACATGAAAATTGTTCTTGAACTTTTTTCTGAATGGATGAAACAGCAACGTGAACAAGTTGAAGCTTCATTAACATTAAGTTCAATTAACTAAGTCTTTATTTGGAAAGTTAGTCAACGTGTGCCTCCGTTGGAGACTTTAGTTAATATTGCAAATAATAATAACCCTCTGAAAGCCTCAGAGGGTTTTATTTGATATCTAATAAGCATAACTCTGATAGTGAAATCATAGATTTGTAATTTCACTATTACTGAGTCAAAAACGCAAAACCTATCTTCAGTGTATTAAATCTATTACTGGGTAAGACGCGCAATTTCCTTACCAATTTGATAGCCTAGCCAAAAAGCTGCAACAAATTGTATAAATCCACCACGAGTGGCATCAATATCACTGTTGCTTAACTCATTCAGATAGCTCGATTCGTGGAGATCATTAATGGTAATAACTGTCATGCTAAAGACTCCGATTCAAAAATAAAAGTGGATGTGTGCAGAATTATCTGTTAAGAGCATAGCCAAGAGCAAGACCGGCTGCAAATAACAAAGGGATACAGATTGGGCAACCACCCTTAACTTCATTAACTTCATTGACATCTAGCTCAACTAAAACGCTTTGAGCATTTAAATCTTGAATTAAGATGTTAACCATTTTTGGTTTCTCCCCTGTTTACTTTTAGTTGCCAATTTCAAGATGAAGCTTTTAAATTTTTCATCTATAAATAGATTCATTTATTAATCGTATTAAGTCAATATTTAACTCTATAGAGAACAGGACAAAATAGGTACAATTATATTATTTTAAATATCCTAATTTTCTTTTTATAACTAAAAAAATATAAATATCCCTAACTTCTTTGAGGAATTGGGGATATTCTTTTAACGAATAATTTATAAATTTAGATTACTACTCAATCTAGTTTATAACTGTGCGATCGCACTTTAATTGACTTAGCTTTTCGTAACCAGCCAGCTAATCCTAATACAAGAGCAGAACCAAGAATACTTGAAGGTTCAGGAACGGGTTGAAAACCATCGTAAATGCCACCTACTACTAATGGGCCGTTATCTCCAGGTATCGTCGATCTGAGATCGGGATTAGTAATAAATTGAACCGCAAAACGGTTATTATTGAGGATTTCTCCACCATTGAAATCAATTACTGGAGCGCGAAAACCTTCAACAGTAAAATCAGAGGAAACATTAATATTGGGGAAAATGTTAGAGAACCCAATTTTACCATCTCCATTGACATCTCCCCATTGCACATCATCTGTAAGGGTATCAAAATCTGGAAATAATAAAAGGGAGAGTGAATTTATAGTTAGTCCTGTATTATTTAGAAAGTTTTGTTCTCCAGTAGCATCAGGAGCATTCCAAAATATTAATTGATTTGGTTGAAGATTAAAGGGAATTCCTATTCCCTCACGCAAGTTTGGGTTAGCTGTTGTCACTAATGGTTCGACTAATATAGCAGCACTAGCTGGAGCTAATGACATCAGACATCCTCCTACCGCACCTGAAATCAATAATCCGATGTTTTTAGCTTTCATAAGTTTTGGTAATCTAACTCTATGTTTGTTTTTACCATTATCTTTTGTCTGGATTTACCCAAAATTAGAAAATAAATAAAATTTTAAGAATTTATCTTATGGAAGAAAAATGAAACTCTTATGTCCCAAAAGATGATAATTAACAGCTTATTCAAGTTGTATGCTAGTAATATAAATTAAAAAGCCTATTCGATAACAAAAAATTAAACTAAGGTTGTATTTAGGTTAAATTTTTATTATTAAATAATCGTTCTAATTTATCCAAAACTTAAAAGTCAAACTAAGATAGTTTATTTATCAGTGTAGCGATCAAAAAATGTAATAAGGAATATCCCAAATTTGCTCATAGACTTCCGATTCTGTCGGTTATTTGCCTTTGTGCTAACTTTTCCCGAAATCTTCATTTATAGTGCCTGAGCAAAGAAATTTTATGACTACAATTGGTCTAGTCCTCTATTGTCAACTCACAAAAAAATTCAGCACAGGCTGCTACTTATCTGTAAAGCCTATGCTGCTCTTAAAATCTTAAGATTGGTAATAACTGAAAAACACAGAGTGCATTATTTCAACTCTATTAGAATTTAATTACAATGGTAATTGTGATACTCCATCCACCGACAATACCATTAATAACTTGTTCAGTTAGCTCATCAAGTAAGCTTTCATCTTCGGGATTAATAGTAATATCAGAAATTGTAATCTTTGACATTTTTGGATACTCCTAAACTAAATTTTATGTGATTAAAATTGGATTTTGTATCACATAGTTGATAGTATTATCATCTCTTGTTTAATCTATTCTTTCAAGATTTTTACTGCTGCTTAAGGGACATAAATAATACAGTTTTATTAAGATTTTTATCTATATACACGGCTCTAGTATTTGAACAGAAGCATAATAGTCCATGTAATTTAAATAATCGTCTAATTTATGATGAAATAATTAAAATATTTATGTCACTCTTTATTTATCGCCTCCTTCAAAACAGAGGCGAGGATAGATTATAAAAATCAACCCAATGTCAAATGAGGGTTGAGAGATAATAATTATTTAGCTTGAAACATTACCAACTCATTATTTTCACACACTTGCTTCTTTTTCGATGCGATCTAGAGCTTTCTTCGCCCGAAAAATAATTCTCAAATAAGTTAACTGACTATTCCAAGGTGAACGAGGTAATAGGGTTTCTTGAGAGTCAGGAACAGTTGTATTATCTGAAGGGATAGAGTCAGTAGAGATATTATTCATAAAAATGGTATTTTGGAGTTTTTAATTACTAGAACCAACTAAAGATGATGCGAGATTTGGTTCTTCTTCCCAACTTTCTGGCCATTGAATGCGATCGCTAGTAAAATGAAGTGGATCGTTTTCAGGCCAAGAGGTATTAATCGGTTCCTCAATCAGAGCAAACTCACCATTATCAAAGGGGTTTCCGTCGGCTCTACGCTGGAGAAATACTCGCTCCCGAATACCACCTTTTTCCTGAGTGAGGGCGCGATGATGACAATAAGGATTGTTACCTCTCTTATCAAAGAAAACGTGAGCAGTCCAACTGCAACCGCCTCGACAGAGTTCAGCAAATTCGCAAGTCTTGCAAAAGCCCCATAAATGCGATGTTCCTTTGGGAGTATCAGCCCCCAGATTAAACCGTAGTTCTTCAGTTTCTTCAATAATTGTTCGTAGTGAATAGTCGCGGATGTTACCACCAGTGTAGGCTGTGGTCGGTAGCGAGGGACAACCTTTGATCGCACCATCGGCTTCAATGCCTAAAGCAGACAGCCCAGCGCTACATCCCTGCCAAAATGACCAAGCGTCTCCACCTCGCAGCAGTCGTTCATAGGGCCCGTAGTAGCCGATGTTATTCCCCGGCTGCACCTGCACGCCTTCTTGCTTGGCGTGTTCGGCAACACGAGCAATCATTGGGTATAGATCCAATAGTTCGTAAGGTTGCAGTAAAATATCAGTATTGTCGGCAGCATTGCCCATTGGTACAGTCAATTGAATTTGCCAAGCGAAGACACCAGCATCGCGGATATGCTCGTAAATAACAGGAAATTCTGGTGCTGAGAGACGATTGATTTGAGTGTTGCAGCCGAAGGGTATACCTGCTTTCTTGAGATTGCTCATGGTCTTAAACGCCCATTGCCACGAGCCTTTTTTGCCCCGTAGATTGTCATGAGTTGTTTCTAAACCATCAACTGATACGGAAACCACGCCAATACCAGCTTCTTTCATCCGGTGGGCTGTGTCTAAGGTAATACCATAACCTCCAGTGGTCATACCACACAACATCCCAGCTTTGGTAATTGCTTGGGCAATTTCTAGCCAGTCAGGACGGAGAAAAGCTTCACCACCAATAATGGTAACTTCTGTAATTCCCACTTCCGCCATTTGTCTAACTAAATCAAGGGCTTCTGCTGTGGAAAGTTCATTTGTCCTTGTATGACCAGCGCGTGAACCGCAGTGTTGACAGGCTAGATTACACTTGAGTGTAATTTCCCAAACTGCATAACTAATTCGGCGATAAGTCATGAATATAACCTCAATTAATTGTTCTAGAAAGGGATAAACAAATCCCCATCTTTTCTTAGAAATTTAATCTGTTCTATTAGGAAAAAACATTCCCTAAACTATGTCATTTGTCCGAACAACTCCATACGGTGGTTGGAATTTGTTCCACCCAGTTAATCCACCAAAAATTGCTGCTAGTTCTTTTTTATTTAAATCTTTGAATTCACCTTCACCATTGTTAAGTTCAAACAATTGAGCGGTATATTCTTCATACTCTTGTAGCGTGAAATCGTAGCCGACACCTTTAACTATTTGGCTACATTCTTCTTTACTATTAACGCTTTGAATTTGATTACGGAAAGCTTCGTCATTTACTAGCTGCTCATAGAAAGCTTTGACATTTTCTAGGGACATAATATTCTCATCTTCTTGATTAATTAAATATATTTCTGAACATTTAAAATTCATTTGTTATGTACCATTCCAAGTCTATTTTGAATTTATGAAACTAGGGACAGATCCTCATCTATCCCTAGAATTTTAATTTGTTATGGTAGCAACAGAGGTTTCTTAAACTATGTCATCTATCCGAATAACTCCATACATCAGTTGGTAGGGTGGCCATACAACTCCATACAATGGTTGGATTTTGGGCTTTCCAGTTAATCCACCAAAAACTGCTGCTAATTCTTTTTCACTTAAATCCTTGAGTTCACCTTCACCATTGGCAGACTCTAACAATTGAGCGGTATATTCTTCATACTCTTCTAGAGTGAAATCGTAACCAGCAGCTTTAACTATTTGGCTGCATTCTTCCTTGCTATTAACACCTTGAATTTGATTACGAAATGCTTCATCATTTGCTAGCTTTTCGTAAAAACCTTTGACGTGTTCTAGAGACATAATCTTCTGCTTGGTAAATTACTTAACAGTTAGTAAATTTGTTGGAATATTGAACCAGCTTATTGGAGAATTTTTCTTACTTGTATTCAAGAAAAATTATGCTATGTCTACGGGGAAATATCCAAGAATAATTCTCAAACCGCCATTAATACCTTTTTCTTCTTCATCAGACAATTCTGACAGCGACTCTTGTGCATCTAAAACTTGGTTGCGTCGTGCGGATGCATGATCAACTGCTTCTGCAATCAAGTCTGTAATTTCAATTTGATTTTTGAGATGTCTTTGATTTATTTCTTTCGACATAAATATAATCTCCTGAGATTACTTAATGAGATCGGGAGCATCTCAATGAGTGTAAAAACACGCCTGACCTAGTGAATGGAATAGAGCCTCCGGCACGTTGACGCGTTAAGCGAAGCTATGCCGAAGGCTTTACGCGGCTATACGAGACTTTACCCACCTCCCTGGGTTTCAAATTCTTTGAGTCCGTGTAGGCAGACTACCCTGCGGGTTCGCTAAAAGCATTCTCGTAAGAGTAGCCGCAAAGCGTCTATGTTTGTGTAGGCGCGATTTCTAATCGCTAAGTATATTTGCAAAGGTGAAGATGCTCCCATGAAATCTTTGTTAGAAACTTCTTTCACCTGAGAAACTAATCTGTAGTTGTGTTTAACCAGCAGCTAGTTTTGACACTTGAATTGCTACTTCAGACGGATTGTAGTTATCTGTAATTACTTGTGGACAACGCATACAAGCTGCTTTGCCTTCTTGCTGCCACCACCGACAATCTCGGCGGATAGAACAGGGAGGTAGTTCTTCTGCTACTAGCGGTAACTTTTCTACAATTTGCGTTGCTAGACGGCAATCTTTTCCATCAAAATGCTGACAACCTTTAGTAGCACAAGCTGCCGCCGTCCGAAAAATTTCAGCAGGTGTAATTGGACTAGCTTTTGCTATCAGTTCATCAGTGATAGGCAAGGGCTGTTTAAGATAAGTTACACGCGGTTCTGCAACTGTTCCACTAATGATTCCGAAAACCACACTATCCTCAGATTCTGCTCTAGCACTGGGGCAAAGTGTAGTTTTATCCACAGCAATATCTTTCATCAATTGAGCCTCCAGTGGACAGAATCTTTATGAATATAAGGGGTCAGCTGCTACCAGTCCTATAGTAATAGGAATAAAAACCTTACCAAGGATTATGGGAACCAATTTTGATTCTCCACCTGAAACGCTTTTTGCTTCTTCGTCAGACATAGATAACAAAGCTTCTTCTGAATTAAAAACTTCGTTCCGACGTGTCATAGCATTTTTCACAGCATCATCAATCAAATCGTTAATTTCAATTTGAATGTTATACTTTCCTTCTTTAGCTTCCATGTTGATTTTCCTCTGAGTTCTTGACCATTAACTATTATTTAGGCAATTATAATAATCAGTATAATTGTCTAATATGTCCTTATATTAGGAAAAAAGAAGCTAATCACTCTATATTTTAAGAACTCTAAATTAGACAAAAAGAGAACTTTTATGTCACTAAAAAACGATAAATTTTAAGTTATCCCAATTTTTCCGTAGGGGCATATAATCAGTTAATCAAGCTGTAAACTCTTGCATACCAATTCAAATTTGATATCTCAGGCAATTACGACTATTAACTAAAACATTTATGTCTCGAAAATCTTGGTAATTGACAGAGGGTGTCTAATGCTCAGTTGCTCCACATCAATATGAAAAAACATATAACATCTAAAATGTCAAGATAACAAGCTAGCTTTGGCATTTATAGTGATAGACGATCGCACTATCACTTTAATTACTCCTCATTTACAACTTCTCGCCTGATAAACAAAGCTCGGTAAACAGGTTCACCCTTTTTTTGAGTGCCTATTTCCCTTTCTGTTGGGACTGGTAGGGGGTTTTCAGCTAACCATTCTCCTGTACCAATTTTCTCAAAAGCTGGATTTTCAGCAAAGCGATCGCGCATTTCCACCGCCACAAATTCCATATCTGATTGCAGAAATACCAACCCCCCAACTGCAAGATAACTAGCTAAGTCTGCCACTAGTTCTGGTTGAACGACACGACGTTTAGCATGGCGGGTTTTAAACCAAGGATCGGGAAATTGAATTGTAATGCGTTGTAAACTTCCTGAAGGGAGGGAAGATAAAAGTGAATGCAGTGAGTTATTCACATTGCAAAACAAATAGTGCAGGTTTTTTAAACCTAACTCAGAACGTAACTTATTCGCCTCCAGCACCAGAGGTTCCCGAATTTCTAAGCCGAGAAAATTCCAGTTGGGTTCTATCTGGGCCATCTTCAACAAAAATAGTCCCTTCGCGCAGCCAATATCTAAATGTAGTGGTTGATTTGGCTTTGCATAAATTGTTTTCCAGTCAACGGGACTTGCTGGGGTTTGATACTTTTTACCAAGTGGATTAACATGCTGACGAACTCGGACTGCTGCCAAAATTTGCTCTCCTTTACGTGAAAATATCTGTGCTGAAACTCCAGGTTACAAGGAAGTCTAGCAAAACTATGCCAAAAATTATCGGTATATCGTGCGATCGCCTACCCAGTAGCAAGTTTATACAGCAGTCTCAGTCAAATACGCCATACTTTTACTGTTTTTTGAGGTTTTCGAGAAATTTATATTTTGGAAGTCCCTCATTTTGCATTAATCTCTAGAATTAAAATGCCTTAGCACATTTGCTCTAGTCATGGAGGGAGGAAGCTTAAACAGTGGATATTTTAGATTTGTTTTATAAAGGCGGGCCAGCGATGTGGCCTTTACTTGTTCTCTCAATTCTGTCTTTGAGTGTGATTTTCGAGCGTTTGTGGTTCTGGTTGCGAATTTTGACTCAGGAAAAACAAATAGTCGATCGCATTCTGGATGCTGCTCAAGATAATTGGGAAGTAGCTGCCGACATTGCAAGACAAGCAAACCATCAGCCTGTGGGGCGTTTTCTTTACGCCCCTCTACGCTTGGCAAAAAGTGATGCGGAAACCTTTAGATTAGCCCTAGAGGCTACGGCAGAAGACGAATTAGCTGGGATGCGCCGGGGCGAAAAACTTTTAGAAGCTGTGATTGCCCTAGCGCCACTGCTGGGATTGTTGGGCACAGTTTTGGGTTTAATCCAGTCTCTACGCTCAATTCGGATTGGCGATTTGGGAACTGAATCTACGGCTGGGGTAACTACTGGTATTGGTGAATCCTTAATTAGTACGGCAAGTGGGCTAATAGTTGCCATCATTAGTTTGGTATTTTACCGCTTATTTCAAAGTTTTGTAGTCAACCAAGTCAAAGTTTTTCGGAAGGCAGGGAATGAGATGGAATTGCTTTACCGCCAGTCTCCCCCTGATTTTAGCAATCGAACATCAGCAATTGTGCGAGAAAATTTAACTCCACCCCGTAAGCCAGGAAAGACTAGGTTTTCTGAACCTCCTGAACCCCCGAATGCATCTAATTAAATAAAATGCACTTAATTAATAGTCAAGAATTCAACCCCTGAACCAGGCTTTAGAGTGAGACATGAAAGTTAATCTACATACTCCAATTGAAGAAGTCCAAATTCAAATCATCCCTTTAATTGATGTCGTTTTTTGTATCCTGACGTTTTTTTTGTTAGCGGCATTACAATTTACCCGCCAACAGGCAATAAATGTTGATTTGCCTAAAGCCAGCCCCAGCAGTGTATCTGGGATAACCTCACAGAGTGGAAGTCTGATTGTAACTATCGATGCCGTTGGTAATACTTACATAGAAAAACAGCCTGTAAAACAGCAAGATTTGGGACAGAGGTTAAAAGAATATCTCCAAGCAAATCCTAGTGCCGTTGTGGTGCTGAATGCTTCGCGGACAGCAACTTACAATGATGTGATTGAGACATTGGACTTATTGCGCCGAGTCGGAGGCGATCGCGTGTCTTTGGGAATTATTCCTGGCCCATCTCAACCATCCACAAACTTACCAAACCAGCCGACTGTCCCCTCTTTCCCAATAAATCCTGGTGCGACACCAGTACCCACCACCGCCCCAGTTCCAGGCATCAATTCTGAAGGCAATCTTGCCCCCAGATTTCCCTTAGCACCTAATTCTGTACCCTTTCCTAGCGTAAGTCAGCCTCCATCAGGGCAAGGCATTAGCCCTATCAATCCTGGTATTTCCAACCCACCAGCATCTCAAGCACCTGTAGCACCCAAACAAACTCAACCTCCTCTTAAAAGATGAGATAGGCATTGGGTATGGGGTATTGGGCATTGGGAAAGAGGAGGCAGATCGCTTTTAGCGTCTCCCCCTTGAGAGAAGGCAGAAGTTTTTGATTTTTGAATTGATTTCTCCCCATCTCCCTCATCCTCCCCCACACCCTATTCCCAACTCCCCTTCAAGTCTTTTCCCAAACCTAAAGATATCTAGAATAAATCTTGGCTAGAGGAAAAAGAACTGCTAATTTACAAATAATTGGTTGAGCCTTAAAGATTTTTCTACCAATAGTATTGAGCAATTTATCACCAATTGCCACGTTTCATACCAAATTGGGGAAGGATGTCTTGTTTGTGCAAACAGGTTAACGCATTGGAAAGCACTTGTCTCAAGTATCTTTCAGTGTGTCCTAATTACGTTATCATCACGCAAAGCGAGTCCACGTACCCCTACGGGGAAGCAAGCTACGCAAAGCGTCTCGTAGAGAGCGTCATTACGAATTACAAATTACGAATTACGAATTACGAATTAGTATCAGGGGTTGTGGCATGAATATCATGACGCTTTTAATTGTTTGGCTCGTAACAGCTATCAGCCTGTTGATAATTAGTAAATTGCCTCTGGGAGTTGAAATTGACACTCCTGGTAAAGCCTTCCTTTCTGCCGCAGTGCTTGGGATCGTAACGGCAATAGTTAGACCGATTTTAAGCCTCGTTTTTGCAGTACCAAATTTGCTTACTTTAGACTTATTATCCGGCATTTTCACATTTATGATAGCCGTGGTTTGTTTTAGTATTGCTGCTTGGTTAGTAGAGGGCTTTCGCTTGCGTTACGGTATTTGGAGTGCTGTTATTGGGGCATTTTCACTGACCATAATTAACAGCTTAATCTACAAATTATTGGGCGTCTAAGGTAAGAGTTAAGAGTTAAGAGTGATGAGTGATGAGTTATTAATAACTCTTAACTCTGGCAATTTTAGATTTTGGATTTTGGATTGAAGTAAAAATCTAAAATCTAAAATCTAAAATTGAATAACTCCTAATTATTCGTTGGAATTTGGGGGAGCAACTGGGGTAGTTGATTGTTGTTTACGTTGCTCGCGTTTTTTGCGATCGGCTGAGAGCATATCTGCCATAACCACCAGTGCTTGCGCCATTTTGTCTAGATTAGAACGGTATAGTTCCAAATCCTTATTGAGTTTGTCATCGGAAATATGCAAGCCAGCAGCGATCGCTTTTAGGGCCTCAGTGAGTTGCTTTTCGTCTTTAACCAATTCGGGATCTGACTGTTCTAATAACGAAAATACACCAATTGCAAACAAACGGTTGTATTTAAAGTTAGGATTGTTGGCGATCGCTTGCAGTTGTGCTTGCAAATCAGCATCTCTATCTAAGTAAGTAGTTTGACCCAACCACGCAATTAAGTCTTTAACTGGCAAGCCTTTAGCTACAGCTTGCAATCTCTGGGCATCCTGTCGATATTGTTGTGGATCTTTTTCTATAGCCCGACATAGAGCATTAAAAATTGATTCTTGATCCCGTTCTGGTTGATAGCCTTCCATGAAGCGGTCAAAAGTAGTGACGACACCCAAGGCATAAATTGGATTGTAGCTAAAATCGATATTTACTGACAGTAGATGCATTTCCACCATCAATTCTTCTACTACCCGACGATAAATAGTGTTGATCGGACGGGTGTGAAGATTGTAGAAAGTTCGCTTTGTATCAGAGACTGTACGGACGTTATTCACAAAGAAAAAAGAAATGTTAAGGGCGACGTATCTTTATTTTCTCGCTTAAAGGCTACTTTGCCAAGTTGAGGTTTTGGCTGGTGACGGTTTCATTTACAATATAAACAAATCAGAAGTACTTTATAAGCTGCTAGGCACAGAGAATAAGACTATTTCTCCTAAAAAACTAGCCAAAAATTATCATCCTTAATGATTTTTTTATCGCATTTATGAACTTCTCGCCACAGTTAATTGCTTTAGGTGAGTACCTAGCTGGTGAATTTGATAATCGGGAACAAGCCATAGCAGACCCAGTCTGGTATGTTCACCTCCGCCAATGGCAAAGACCAGTTAATCTGTTCACAGAAGATAGCATCACCCTGTTTGCCGAACAGGCTAACGTTATTAACCTAGATAAACCTTACCGCCAGCGAATTATCCGGTTGCGTCAGGGGAGCAGTTCTGACACAACCGTAGAAGTACAATATTATATGCCTCAAGATCCAGATGCATTAAAAGGTGCGGGTCATAACTCGGCTCTACTAAACACACTTACACCCGAACAATTAGATTTACTACCAGGTTGTGTTTTAACAGTTACTCAGGAAAAGCTAGCCAGCGATCGCTATAAGTTTACCGCTACCCCAGTCCCAGAAACTCGTTGCAGCTTTACTTATCTTGGCAATAGCATCTATGTTTCCTTGGGTTTTGAAGTTACAGCGACCGAATTTCACAGCTACGACAAAGGAATTGATCCGGTAACAGGAAAAGCAACTTGGGGAGCAATTATGGGGCCTTATCGCTACACCAAGCGAAATCAGTATTCAATAAAATAAAGTTATGAGTCATGAGTTATGAGTTATTGAGTTATGAATTTTGAATTAACTCCTAACTCCTCACTCTTAACTCCTAACTCTTTTTTAGCTGGCAATGCTACGAGGTACACCTTCTAAAGCTTCCTCTTCGGTTTCAAAGATTTCAAAAACAGTATCCATCATCGTCACTTCAAACACGAGTTTGGCTTCTGGATGTACATTGCAGATGCGGAAACTGCCCTTGACTTTATCCGCATCACGCATTCCAGCTACCAAAGACGTGAGACCAGAACTATCAATAAAATTTACCTGAGCCAGATTTACAACTACATGGCGACTGAGTTTGGAAATACACTCCTGTAATTTCAGACGAAATTGCCAAGCAGTGGTGATATCTAGGCGACCTGCTGGTGTCAGGACAATAACGGTGTTCCCGTCTTGGGTTGTATAAGTTTTTTGGTCTATATGAATCACTAAAGCCCTCCCCGTGGCATTCTTCTTAAGATTAGCTAGTACAGAATTTTCTAATGCTGTCACTTGAGGTTAACAAGCTATAGCTAAAATTGTCACCCTTTTCTGCTAAGTGCTTACCTTTGGTAGTTTAACTCACCCAAATAGTGCTGAGTAGTAATTTAAAGAGGAAGTGGGGAGTGGAGAGATTAGGAAGATGAGGGAGTATGGGAAGATCGGATAGTTATCATAACTCCTGATTCCTAACTCCCAACTCCTAACTCAGCACGGGTTAAACGCCCTACTATCCATGTACAGCACTATTTGGGTGTCCAGTTGATCCAATCTTGAGGTTTAAGGAAGGTTTCATACAACTCGGCTTCGGGGGAATTGGGTTCCGGTTGATAGCCGTATTCCCAGCGCACTAGGGGAGGTAGGGACATAAGAATTGATTCGGTGCGTCCGTTGGTTTGCAGACCAAAAATAGTGCCTCGGTCATAAACCAAGTTAAATTCTACATACCGTCCCCGACGATAGAGTTGAAAATTCCGTTGGCGATCGCCATACTCTATTCCATGTCGCCGTTCTACAATTGGTACGTAGGCGGGTAAAAATGCTCTGCCACAGCCTTGCACAAAGGCAAACAAATCTTCCCAATTGCGGGTTTCTGGTGTTCCCACCTGGTTGCTATAAATAGCCGCTTCCCCATTGGGATTTGGCCCGCGATATAAAGCACCCTGACCATCTTGGTAATCAAAAAACAGACCACCTACACCCCGTGTCTCATCACGATGCTTGAGGTAGAAATATTCATCACACCACTTCTTAAACACTGGGTAATACTCTGGGTGGTGTTGGTCGCAAGCCTGCTTTAATGTTTTGTGCAAATGTGCCGCATCTTCAGCAAAGGGGTAATAAGGTGTCAAGTCAAGACCGCCACCAAACCACCACACAGGCCCCGCTTCAAAGTAGCGATAATTTAGATGAACTGTAGGCACGTAAGGATTGTGAGGATGTAATACCATTGAAGTGCCTGTGGCATAAAAGCCATGCCCTGCGGCTTCAGGGCGTTGGGCTAAAATTGAGGCTGGCAAATGGGAACCCCAAACTTCAGAAAAATTTACACCTGCTTGTTCAAATATTGCACCTTCGCGCAGCACGCGCGATCGCCCTCCACCCCCTTCTGGGCGTTCCCAACTATCTTCGAGAAACTGGCCCACACCATCTAGTTTTGTTAACGCTTGAGTAATTTCATCTTGCAGCTGTTTCATAAACTGACTGACTCTAGCCTGAGCGTCAGTTCCTGGCAAAGACTTGGATGATACTGCTTCTACAGTTGGTGTTTGCGAGTTGGTCAACATAGATTCCCGAACCTAAATTACAATTTCCAGAAAGCCACAAATTTTTCATTTTAAAATTTGGGGGAAATACGCACCAAAAATCAAGCTCTATTTGCCCAACCCGCTTTTTTCTTACTGGTTAAGCATTTATGCGATTGATGGGCATCACTAGAGTTATTTTCCCTCAAATGCGTATAGGCTTGTATATTGAATAAGTTTTTTTTGAAATTCTTAATTGGAATATTCTGGTATAAACACTAGATTTTAGTTGTAACCTTGATTTATCAAGGGTTTGACTGACCTGCTCAAAATTTATTTGCCTGTTATATTGCTGTTGGCGTCTGCGCCAAATCGAGGCTTTCTACGTTGAGGGCATTTTTGAGAAAGTTTTAATTTAGGGGTTGAGCTTAGTTGCCCACCATACCAGAGTTACCAGAAAGTGTCTAGGCAGGAGGAGGATTAGGAAAATGCAAGGTTGGTTATCCAAATTCATCCACCGCAAACGTCGTCGGTTTTGCGCTTCTCTGGTGTGGACGTATCGAGAGATTAGTTCTGCTTCTGTAGATGAAATGTGGCAAAAAGTGGTTGACTTAACAGATGTTTCTTGGCATCCAGTACTTAAGAGTACTAATGTCCCCCACGGATTAGTACCAAAACCAGGATTAATTTTTCAAGCCGTAACACGCTTTTCGCCGATTCCCATCATGATTTTTGTGGAACGCGTCAATCCTAGAGAAATGCTGAGTATCCGAGTGTTGGCGATTCCTGGAATAGAAGAACGGGTGACTTACCAAGTAGAATCGACGGTTTGTGGTACTTGTTTGTCCTATTCTGTAACGCTACGCGGATGGTTATCACCCTTGATTTGGTCTTTGTCCCGTCCTTATACAGACCGCGTGGCACGGTCTTTAGTCGAGGCAGTAGAAAAGACGGCATTATCAGCCGTATCTGCTAAGAAAAAATCCCTTAATGACAGTTGTTTTGATTTTTAGGTAAGGGGAGTGGGGCACAGAAAGAATTTTTGACTAATGCCCAATGCCCAAAGAAAGTTAAGATTCTATTAGGTAATAATGCAATTTGCTAAGTTTTATTACGGTAGTGACAGTGAAAACACTAAGCTGACCTTACTTAAGAAAGCATCCAGTTAATAACTAAGATGTTCGCCACAAGTGTATTTAATTCATTTTGAATTTTGAATTTTTATGTACGATGTCCTCGATTCTCACTCTGTCCTAGAAGTTTTGCGACCAGTGGAAGACCCAGAACTCCGCAAAAGTCTGGTAGAACTGAATATGATTCGCAACGTCACAATTGACGGTGGTAAGGTTAGTTTCACTTTAGTATTAACCACTCCTGCCTGTCCTTTACGCGAATTTATTGTCGAAGACTGTCAGAAAGCTGTTAAAAAACTCCCAGGCGTTACAGATGTCAGCATAGAAGTGACGGCAGAAACACCGCAACAAAAAAGTTTGCCCGACCGCACTGGCATTTCTGGGGTGAAAAACATCATTGCTGTTTCCAGTGGCAAAGGTGGCGTTGGTAAAAGTACCGTAGCGGTTAATGTAGCAGTGGCTCTAGCCCAAACTGGGGCAAAAGTCGGCTTGTTAGATGCTGATATCTATGGACCCAATGATCCCACCATGCTGGGTCTGGCTGATGCCCAAATTGTAGTTCGTTCCACCGAAACAGGCGACATCCTGGAACCTGCTTTTAATCACGGCGTCAAATTAGTTTCAATGGGCTTTTTGATTGACCGAGATCAACCAGTAATTTGGCGTGGGCCTATGCTCAATGGAGTGATTCGTCAGTTTCTCTATCAAGTGCAATGGGGAGAACTGGATTATTTGATTGTAGATATGCCACCGGGAACCGGAGATGCTCAGTTAACTTTAACCCAAGCAGTGCCAATGGCAGGGGCAGTAATTGTCACCACGCCACAAACTGTAGCTCTGTTAGATTCTCGTAAGGGATTGCGGATGTTCCAACAGATGAATGTCCCGGTCTTGGGGATCGTGGAAAATATGAGCTATTTTATACCCCCCGATCAACCAGATAAGCATTATGACATCTTTGGTTCTGGTGGTGGCTCCAAAACAGCCGCCGAATTGGGAGTGCCACTATTGGGGTGTGTACCACTAGAGATTTCCACGCGAGTTGGTGGTGACAGTGGTGTGCCAATAGTTGTAGGTGAACCAGATTCAGCTTCTGCAAAAGCATTAACAGCGATCGCTCTTACTATTGCTGGTAAAGTATCAGTTGCTGCCCTAACATAATTAATTTTAATTTCTATCTATTTCCTGGGCTATCGCTTGGGAATACTAGGAATTGGACATGGGGCATGAGGGAGCAGGGGAAGAACTATTGACCGGTACCCAATGCCGAATGCCGAATGCCCAACACTTAAAAAAGTCTAAACTGGCACAATGTTGTTAAAACGATCGCTCCCCAAAATTCGCTGGAAGTCTTGGGTTAAGCCCTGGCAGCAGATAGATTGGCTACTATTTTGTTTGCCGATTGCTGTCAGTCTCTTTGGCGGCATCATGATTCTCAGTACGGAATTGAAGCAGCCAGTAACTGACTGGTGGTGGCACTGGTTGGTAGCGGGTATCGGCGTGCTTATAGCCCTGGTGTTATCTCGTATCCGTTATGAATTCTTGATGCAGTGGCACTGGGTAACATACACACTAACGAACTTCAGTTTAATCGCCGTGATGATTGCTGGTACTAGCGCCAAAGGGGCACAACGGTGGATTAGTATCGCTGGCTTTAACGTGCAACCCTCAGAGTTTGCCAAAGTCGGCATGATCATTACCTTAGCAGCGTTGTTACACAAGCGGACTGCTTCTAGCCTCGAAGGTGTTTTCCGCGTTCTGGCAATTACCGTCATCCCTTGGGGATTGGTATTTTTACAGCCAGATTTAGCAACATCTCTGGTATTTGGTGCGATCGTTTTAGGAATGCTTTACTGGGCAAATGCTAACCCAGGCTGGTTGATTCTGATGATTTCTCCTGTGGTTGCCGCCATTTTATTTAGTATATCTTGGCCTTTGTCAGAGCCGATAGTTTTGTTCAAAGAACTATCTTTTGGCCCATTAGGGCTAATTTGGTCAGTTGCTATGGCTATTATTGGCTGGCAAACTCTACCCTGGCGTCGATTTGGTTTCGGTGCTATCAGTGCGTGGAGTCTCAATATACTGGGTGGCGAATTAGGAGTTTTCGCTTGGAACCATATTTTGAAACCGTATCAAAAAAATCGGCTAACTGTATTCATTGACCCCGATCACGATCCCCTCGGTGCTGGGTATCATCTAATCCAATCTCGCATTGCTATTGGTGCTGGTGAAATTTGGGGATGGGGTCTGTTCAAGGGGCCAATGACGCAACTGAATTTCGTACCAGAACAGCATACAGACTTTATTTTCTCCGCAGTGGGGGAAGAATTTGGTTTCGTCGGTTGTTTGGTAGTGCTGTTTGTCTTCTGCTTAATTTGCTTCCGTCTACTGCATGTTGCCCAAACTGCCAAAGATAACTTTGGTTCTTTGTTGGCTATTGGCGTTTTGTCCATGATTGTGTTTCAGCTGATTGTAAACATCGGCATGACCGTTGGTTTAGCGCCTGTGGCAGGAATTCCTCTACCTTGGATGAGTTATGGGCGTTCTGCTATGCTGACCAACTTCATCTCTTTGGGAATAGTAGAATCGGTAGCAAATTTTCGCCAAAGACAGAAGTATTATTGATTCGTCATTTGTCATTGGTCATTTGCAAGAACCAAGACAAATGACTAATGACAAGTATTAAGCTATTAAAAGGAAACAAGCGAGGCTAAAAACATGATTCTGCCTGGAGCAACTGTTCGCGTTAAGAATCCCGCAGATACCTATTATCGCTACGAAGGACTCGTGCAACGACTGACTGATGGCAAAGTAGCCGTATTATTTGAGGGTGGGAACTGGGATAAATTAGTTACCTTTCGCCTGAGCGAATTGGAACTCGTAGAGACCACCGCCGGACGTAAAAAAGCCAAATAAGATTAGTCATTAGTCATTTGTCCGTTGTCATTTGGCAAAAACTAATGACTAATGACCGTTACAGGTGACGCTCGTGCCTCGCTAACGCCAGTCACTCATGGGGGAAACCTCCTTCTCTACGAGACGCTCCGCGTTGGCGTTAGTCTCTTGCAAAGAAGGTGCTAGCTTCTCCCAAGGGGAAAGGCTAGCGCTGGCTCACCAATGACTAATGACTAAATTATTATGCGCCTCCCCTTACCACAGTTTGCCACTGGCGATCGCCATCCCAACCACATTGCGGAGGTGATTGAAACTACTAGTACTGAATTTTTGGCTCAGTGTTTGGAACCAAAAGATTTGAGCTTTCCCTCTATGCCGCCCTTTGGTAGTTGGGTCTGTTCTATAGATGAAGAATCTGGTAATCAAATTTATGCTGTAGTCTATTATGCCACAACTATGCCCATAGATTCCGTACACCGAGCGAGAGCGTTGGGGTTGTCCTTGGAAGACTTACGGGAGGAACAACCCCAAATATTTGCCATGCTTCGTACAGAATTCCGGGCTGCGATCGTGGGATTTGAACTATCTTCACAAAATCAAAGTTATAACCAAAGGGTATATCAGTATCTACCACCCCGCCCCCCGCAAATTCATCAAGCTGTTTATCGGTGTGAACCAGAAGCTATCATTAAATTTACTGAAGAACTAGACTTTTTACGGACACTACTTTGTATCAATGGTGCACCAATAGAATCTTTGACCGCAGCGGCCATTCGAGATGTATACCAGTTACGCAAAGCTGACCGAGAATGGCTAATTAAAGCTGGACGTAACTTGAGCGTGCTACTTAAAGACGACTACGATCGCTTGCGGTTCATTTTGAGTCAAATCCATCCGTAGGTAGTTTGGTCTGGGACAATTGCCTAGTTAGTGTAAGTTAAGATTTTTGATTTTTCGTCAGGTGGCTTCTCCATTTATATCGATCAGGCGATCGCCCCTCAGGTAATCGCAGTTTTACCATAGCCCCTTCAATTCCTACATCATGGAACTCATATCACAAGTTCTTGCTCTGGAACCAACTTCCCAAGTTCTTGGCAAGGAACCAATTGTTCCCTTTGCTATTTTGCTAGTGGTTATCTTAGTTATACCCATCATGTTTGAGCGGCTAAGATTACCAGGATTAGTGGGTTTGGTTTTCTCAGGGCTAGTACTTGGGCCCTCAGGCTGGAATCTATTTCAGTCTGACTCACCGATGATTAACCTGCTATCAGACATTGGGTTAATTTTCTTGCTGTTTGTCGCAGGGCTAGAAGTTGATCTAGAAAAGTTCCGCCGGAGAAAAAGTCGTGCCTTTGGGTTTGCTAGCTTGACTTTCAGTGTCCCTCTGGTGATGGGAACCTTAGTAGGACTGATTGTAGGCTATGGCTGGAATACCTCAATATTAATTGGCTCTTTATTCGCCTCCTATACACTTTTGGCATATCCCATAATCAGTCGTTTGGGGGTGTTAAACAACGAAGCTGTTAGCGTCACCATTGGAGCGACAATTTTTACAGATATTGGCGCAGTGTTGGTATTAGCCGTTTGTATAGCTATAGCTCATGCTGAAGTGTTCAGTTTTGCGAAACTACTCACCTTAGTGGGTTGGTTAACTATTTACTCTGTTGCCGTTGTGACAGGCTTTGATTGGGCAGGTAAAGAATTTTTCAAGCGGTCTGGAGACGACGAAGGAAACAAGTTTTTGTTTGTGTTGCTTTCTGTATTTCTGGCGGCTGTGGGCGCTCAATTGATTGGAGTAGAAAAAATTGTTGGTGCTTTTTTAGCTGGTTTGGCGGTGAATGAAGCTGTCGGTGAAGGCCCAGTTAAAGAAAAGGTGGTATTTATTGGTAGCGTGCTGTTCATTCCTCTTTTCTTTATCAACCTTGGCTTACTGATCAATCTACCCGCCTTTGTAAACAACCTGGACACGCTCAAGCTAACACTGTTGATGATAGTTGGTTTGATTGTCAGCAAATTGATTGCAGCTTTGTTGACAAAACTGATTTACCGTTATAGCTGGCAAGAAATGCTAACAATGTGGTCGCTATCACTTCCCCAGGTTGCTACAACCTTAGCTGCAACGTTAGTAGGATATCGGGCGGGGTTGCTGCCACTAGCAGTATTACACAGTGTCATTGTCTTAATGCTAGTCACATCAACTTTGGGGCCGTTTATTACCAGTCGGATAGCTGTTGGTTTGAATTCCTTACCAGCCGAAAATCCATTACCATCCCTACCCGATCAGAATGCACCACAGACAAACAGTGCTTTTACTATAGTCGTACCTGTCTATAATCCTCAGACTCAGCAGTATTTGATTGAAATGGCGGCATTATTAGCGCGTCAGTCTCAGGGGAAAATTATACCACTGGCGATCGCTAATGCTGCTGCTCAAATGGATGCACCGCAGCTAGAAGCGTCTCTACAACGGAGTGAGCGGTTATTGACCAAAGCCACCGCCCAAAGTCGAGCGTTGGGGGTGGCCGCAGAACCACTGCTGCGAATTGATGATGCCTTTGCTCAAGGAATTAGCAGAGCAGCTCGCGAACAAAAGGCTAATTTAATTGTTATGGGTTGGGGTAAACGGACTGGGTTGCGAGCGCGTTTATTTGGGAATGTGATTGATGGTGTGCTTTGGGCATCCCATTGTCCAGTAGCGGTGACACGTCTAGTAGAATCACCGAAAAAAATTCAGCGCATCTTAGTACCAGTCGAACACTTAACAGCACCGACATTACAGCCTGTACAATTTGCCCAGATACTTGCAGAGGCAAATCAGAGCCACATTACTGTGCTGAATGTGTGCGATCGCCGCACTAGTTCCAGTAAAATTGCTTGGAGGCGATCGCATCTCTCCCTGTTAGTATCTAAATTGGCTTTAGCTAATCCCCCAGAAATTCAAATTATCGCTCATGAAAATGTTGCCCAAGCAATTTTACAGGCAGCACGATTATATGATTTAGTAGTTTTACCTTTTATACGTAATCGTACTAGTCCTGGAGGGTTAGCCATTAGTGATGTCACTACTCAGTTAGCCAGACAACTCACTTGCTCCATTGTCATACTTGGAGAACCTCAACGCTCTCAAACCACCAATGTAGTTATATCTAACACTGTTACCAGCATTACATCTGCTGTATAATATAAGTTATAGTTCGGTCAATGTAAGTAGACTTGGGATGCTTTGGCCTAGACCGCAGGAGGCATTGCATTGACAAAAATCTTTGCAACAAATTAATTAGCTGTAGGAATGTACAACTTTACGCCCTTACCAGAATTTTATAGGAGGAATTTCGTGAAATGATCTGAGCCTCTAAACTTAAGTACAGGATGGGATGTTGGTAAACCCCACAACTTCGCTATTACAAAAATTTAAGTCATGGTCAGATATTAAACTTGCGTAAGCATCAATCTAATTTAGGTATTTTTGTATTCACTAGAATAGTAACAACCGTAAAAACACTTTATATTTATTGAAGATTTGATGAACTTTAGCTAAAAGACCCACAATTCCCAAACAATGTTTGCTATTTTGCTAGTTAAATTGTTAAGAAAGTAGGTAAAGATATTACAAAACTACAATTGTAGAAAAAATAAGTTCAACAACACTTTTTGATTGAGCCTTGTTCTTTTTTTAGCTTTGTATTTTTGTACCCAAGCTGGGTAATCTAAAAGTAAGTGCAATAGCTACTGAAAATATTTGTAAGTAACTGGGAAACTATGAGAATTTTGGTGACGGGCGGTGCTGGGTTTATTGGTTCCCATCTCATCGACCGACTAATGAATGCTGGGCATGAAGTAATATGCTTGGATAATTTTTACACTGGTCACAAACGCAACATTCTTAAATGGTTAGGTCATCCGTATTTTGAACTAATCCGCCACGATATTACCGAGCCAATTCGGTTAGAAGTGGATCAAATTTATCATTTAGCTTGTCCGGCTTCACCAGTACATTACCAGTACAACCCAGTCAAAACCGTTAAAACTAACGTGATGGGAACACTGAATATGTTAGGACTAGCTAAACGTGTGAAAGCTAGGTTTTTCTTGGCTTCAACTAGTGAAGTATACGGAGATCCAGAAGTTCATCCTCAAACTGAAGAATACAGAGGTAGCGTCAATCCCATTGGGATACGTTCGTGCTACGACGAAGGTAAAAGAATTGCTGAAACTCTATCATTTGATTACTACAGGCAAAATAAAGTTGATATCCGAGTTGTTCGGATATTCAACACCTACGGGCCGAGAATGTTAGAAAACGATGGTCGGGTGGTGAGCAACTTTATAGTTCAAGCCTTGCGGGGTAATCCTTTAACCGTCTACGGTGATGGTTCGCAAACTCGTAGTTTCTGCTATGTTTCCGATTTGGTAGAAGGATTCATCCGCCTAATGAATAGCGACTACATTGGCCCCGTCAACCTGGGTAATCCTGGTGAATACACGATTTTACAATTGGCACAAACAGTGCAAAATATGATCAACCCGGACGCCCAGATTAAGTTCGAGGCACTACCTTCGGATGATCCTCGACGTCGCCAGCCCGATATCACAAAGGCAAAAACTTGGTTAAATTGGGAACCAACCATTCCTCTGCAAGAGGGGTTAAAACTAACAATAGAAGATTTTCGCGATCGCATTCAAAGCGATATCAATAATTCAACCACCTGAGTGGCGTCTAGCGTCGCTCTAAAATTTTCATGCAGGCTCACCCATCGGTAGCTAGTATGCTTGATGGCTGAGTTTCATTAGTAGCTAAGTGTCATATTCAGAATTCTTTTTGAAGACTAACCCCAAGAAAAGTGAGGAGTTAAAAAATGCGTGTTTGCGTGATTGGTACTGGTTACGTTGGTTTAGTTACAGGTGCTTGCTTGGCCCATATTGGGCATGATGTGATTTGCGTAGACAACAACGAAGAAAAAGTTAAGTTAATGAAGTCTGGGCAGTCCCCAATTTTTGAACCGGGACTCTCAGAAATTATGCAGTCTGCCATTCAAACAGAGAAGATTCATTTTACTAGTGATCTTGCTGCTGGAGTTTCCCACGGGGAAATTCTGTTTATTGCTGTGGGAACACCACCTTTACCCACTGGTGAAAGTGACACTCGTTATGTCGAAGCTGTAGCCCGTGGGATTGGGGAAAATCTCAACGGTGGTTATAAAGTCATAGTGAATAAATCTACAGTACCCATTGGCTCAGGTGACTGGGTGCGGATGCTTGTTCTAGATGGCATTGCTGAACGGCAGAAAACACTAGTAACCGCAGGTGGAGCATCGAATGATGATAAATTACCTGAGCTTGCGTCTGAGTTTGATGTAGTCAGCAATCCAGAGTTTTTGCGCGAAGGTTCGGCAGTTCACGACACCTTTAACCCCGATCGCATTGTACTAGGAGGCAATAGCCAAAGAGCAGTAGCCTTAATGCAACAACTGTATGCCCCAATTGTGGATCGCAAGTACGCTGACGATCAATCTTTGCCTCCTGTGCCAATTTTGGCAACAGACTTGAGTTCGGCGGAGATGATTAAATACGCCGCTAATGCCTTTTTGGCCACTAAGATTAGTTTTATTAACGAAGTTGCGAATATTTGCGATCGCGTCGGTGCTGATGTCACTCAAGTAGCCAAAGGTATCGGTCTAGACTCCCGCATTGGTAACAAGTTTTTACAAGCTGGTATTGGTTGGGGTGGTTCCTGCTTTCCTAAAGATGTCTCCGCCCTAATTCACACTGCTGATGATTATGGCTATGAAGCCCAGCTAATGAAAGCTGCTGTCAGTGTCAATGAACGCCAGAGGTTGATTGCTTTAGAGAAACTCCAGCAAGTTCTGAAAATTCTCAAAGGCAAAACAGTCGGACTACTCGGACTGACCTTCAAGCCAGATACCGACGACTTGCGCGACGCCCCAGCCCTCATCCTAATTGAGCAGCTAAACCGACTGGGAGCCAAGGTCAAAGCCTACGACCCGATTATTTCCCAAACAGGTATGCGTCATGGGCTTTCTGGTGTGCTAGTAGAAACCGACGCCGAAAGACTAGCTGATGGCTGCGATGCTTTGGTACTCGTCACTGAATGGCAGCAGTTCAGCACCCTCGACTATGTGAAAATGGCAAAATTGATGGCCCACCCCGTTATTATTGATGGTCGTAACTTCCTCGACCCCGAAGCAATGATCCGGGCTGGATTCCAATATGTAGGCGTGGGAAGATAGAGAGTTAGAGTTAGGAATAGTCAATAACTCCTAACTCCCTTCAAAACCTAAATATTTAAACTACCGCCTAGATGATTCTAGGCGGTATTTAATTTGTTTAAAGTTTGACTTTGTATTTTTACATATAAAGTTGTGTCAAGAGCTACTTGGAACACGTTCAATTTCAGCATATCCACTGAAAATAAGTTTTTGACCTTCAGTTTCTAATCGATTGAGCCGCATTTTCACTCCATCAAGGTCAAAACGATCAAGATCAACCATATTATCTAAAATTTCTACCAGTGCCACGCTCAAGGTTTGCGAGATTTCTCGTTGTGCTTCTGGCACTTGATCAAGTTGAATTTTTGGATCTTTGAAAGAAACTCGCCGCCGCCTTTCAATGCCTACAGTTAAAATCATGCTCAGGGGTACGAGTTCGCCATTATTTAAATCTGCTTTTGCTACAAGCTGTAAGCGATTCTCTGGCAATAGCTGTACCTGGACATCCGTAAATGAGACTGGTTCACCGCCAGATAATGCCGTCAGGGATGGTACAGAGAGGTTAAGCAGACGCTTTTTCACCAGTTCCGCATTAAAGGCTTGGTTGATGCCTGCTTCTGATAATATGACTTGAGCGATCGCTTGAGTGGGTTGCTTAAGACTAAGTTTGCCACTTAAAACCGAGCCGAAGTCAATAGCCACCGCATCGGTTTCAAAAGACATCTCCTCTACTGCGAAATCTTTCCGAATCACCAAGCCACGACCGCTCATTTTGAAGCTATCAATGCTGCCTTGCAACAGTTTGCTGGAGGGATAGCAGCGCACAAAGACTTCTACTGACTCGCTTTGGGTAAACAGGTGGCGAATCGTTTGGCTGGCGACCGTATTGAGCATCCGCTCTCCCCAATCAGTGCCTTTAGGATCTTGTAAACCAGTAAGTCCGCCGAACATGTGGTTCTTAGTCTCTAGAAGTTCTTTATACTTTTGTAACAAACTGTGAAGAATACAGCAAGCGATCCCGTGATTAATTGTGCTGATGGGTAGGAGTTGTATGGCTGATGGTTTGAATATAACTGTATCAGATGTTACTTCAGAGTTAGTGAGTGGGAATAATTGAACTAGGTTATCGATAAGATTCTCACCAGTACTAAATATGATACAGTTAAACATTCTAGAACTTGCCAAGCAGGGTGATACAAACGCGATTAACACTCTGGTAAGTCAGTGGTTAAATTTACCCAGCATTACGCCAAAAACTAGTTTCAAACATAACTGTCTACAGATAATGCTGGAATCATTTGAGGTTCCAGTACAACAGTTAGTAGTCCCACTTATTTGTGACGGATTAATTAATTTAGGCATCCAATCTTTTAAGAATGTCAAAATATACGGTAGAGTAACAGGTGAAGATTTTCCAGATTGGCAACAAGAAATTGAGTTAGAAGCACTAGTAAATTTAGCTGTACTAACACCTCAAACTAATATTGAAGTGGAATCTTCAATTGTCATTACTAAACCAACAGATAATAAATTAACTGTACAAAAGCCATCTTTTTTGGGTTCATTGTTTGGAGCAGTAACAGGAACAGCCGGAGTCGTTGGCGGTGCTGCTGTTCAAGCTGGACAAGCTGCTACAGGAGCAGCTATAGGAATCAGTGGAACTATTGGAGGTGCTGCTGTTCAAGCAGGGCAAGCTGTTGCAGGGGCAGCTGTAGGTATTGGTGGTGCAATTGGTGGTGCAGCTTTTCAGGGAACACAAATTGTAGGTCAAGCATTAGCAATAGTTGGTAACAATCCTTCTCTACGATCAGCAATCGAATCTTTAAATAAAGACTGGTTGAATCCCTTGATTCAACAAGTTGATGTAGTCAAGGCTGAGGCTGCTGTTAGAAAGTTACAGCAAAATTATCCCAATGAACAACCGACTGGAATTGCCCATCATCTGATGTTAGAGAAAGCTGTTTTCGCAGGAATAACAGGATTTACTACTAGTGCTGTACCAGGACAAGCTGTCGTAACATTTGCTGTTGATTGGGCTGCTACAGCTGCATTATCCGTTGAGTTAGTTTATCAAATTGCTGCTGCCTATGGAATGGATTTAAATGATTCCGAGCGTAAAGGGGAAGCAGTAGCAATTTTTGGTTTAGGGTTGGGTGGAAAGACAGCAATCAAAGCAGGTTTGGGTTTACTACGAGTTGTGCCAGTAGCGGGAGCCGTCATTGGTGCTAGCTCAAATGCAGTAATGATATACGCATTAGGTTATGCGGCTTGTCAGTTTTATGAAGCAAAGCAGAATCCATTAACTTTAGAAGCAACATTAATAGATGCTCAACTAGAGAGTGGAAAATTTCTCGAAGCCGCTATTTCTCAAGAAAAGATTATGGATCAGATTTTGGTTCACATTGTCCTAGCAGGTAATCCAGATAAATCTTGGGAAGATATTTTGCCAGAATTACAAGCGGCCAACCTTAGTCCTGAGTCAATCAATGCGATCGCTTCTCATATCAAATCTCCACCATCTTTAGAAAGCTTACTTGAGCAAATTAATAGTGACTTTGCCGTACCTTTACTAGCACAATGCCAAAAAATTGCTCATCTCGATGGAGTAATTACGCCAGAAGAAGCTAAGGTGTTAGAAATGATTAACAAAAATTTAAAACGTGATTTAGCTGCAATCATATAACCTGAATATTGGTGTTAGTTTTTTTACAAAAAGCGATCGCACCAGATCCATTAATCATGAGGCTATCTGGTAAATCGCCGGAATCACGTTTAATGTGAATTAAGTGTTAAAACCCTTGTAATTTCTTAGTTATTGCCAAAACAGTGATTTTGGGCGAATCTAGAAACCCTTGTGGGATAAAGGGCGTTTCTAATTCACATCAGGCGTAATTCGTAATTTAGTTTTTTAAAACTCCTACCTCGTTAACAACTTCCGCCGTAGATTATCCAAAGCTGCATTAGCACTGACATGACGAATTAGACCGCGTCCTCGCACTGTGCCAAACTGATACTCAAAACTTGCCACTTCATCGTCTGGTCCAGCTAAACCAACGTAAACTAAACCCACTGGCTTAGTATCTGTCCCTCCAGTTGGGCCAGCAATACCAGTAATACTCAGTCCCCAAGTGGTTGCAAGTCTGGTTTTCATCCCAATTGCCATTTGCTCTGCAACGATCGCACTTACTGCCCCAAATTTATCTAAATCTTCCTGCTTAACCCCCAGCAGCCCAACCTTCACCGAATTGTCATAAGAAATTACTCCACCCCAAAAGTAATCAGAACTCCCAGAAATCTCAGTTAACATTTGCCCTAAACCGCCACCAGTGCAGGATTCTGCCACAGAAAGCGTTTCTTTTGATGCCCGCAACAACTGACCGACCACGGAAGCAAGAGTATCGTTATTAACGCCGTAAAAATCCAGTCCGGCGATTTCTTTAAGTTGTTTCTCAATGGGCGCAATTAGTTCTTCTGCGGCTGCTTCTGAAGTTGCTTTAGCAGAAACTCGCAATCTTACTTCCCCCTTACCTGCATAAGGGGCTACTGTGGGATTTGGCAACTTCAAATAGGAAGCAACCTTTTCCGCCAAAGCCGATTCACCAATACCCCAAAACTTTAAACTCCGACTGTAAATAATTTCTTTACCCCAACCTTGACTTTTCAGAAATGGGACGGCTGTTTCTTCCCACATCAAGTGCATTTCACTGGGAACACCGGGAAAGGTAAAAATAGTAATTTCAGGACGAGGTTGCCAAATGATGCCGGGTGCTGTTCCAGTGCGGTTGGGGAGAATTTCTGCACCTTGGGGAATCAAAGCTTGTTTGCGGTTACTTGGTGACATAACCCGACCACGTTGGGCGAATTTCTGGGTTATGTCTTCGATGATGTCAGAGCGTTCTACCAATGGGACTTTAAAAAAATCGGCGATGGTTTCGCAGGTGAGATCATCTGGTGTCGGGCCAAGTCCACCAGTAAAAATGAGAATTTGCGCTCTGGAAATAGCAATTTCGATAACTTCTTTCAACCGTTCTGGGTTATCCCCAACCACTGTTTGATAGTAATGGGGGATACCTAGCTGCGCTAATTGTTGCGCCAAAAATTGAGCATTGCCGTTGAGGATATCTCCTAGCAACAGTTCAGTACCAACACAAATAATTTCTGCACTCATTAGATTGGGTAAAGAGAGTAGGGAGTGGGGAGTGGGGAGTGGGGGGAGCAGGGGGAATAAGCAATGCCCCATGCCCCATGCCCAATTACGCTAGTGCTGGTACAGGAATTTCGAGGTGAGGGTATAAGGGGAAGCGATCGCACAATGCTGCTACCCTTTGCCGACAATCTTGGGTTACTACGTCGGAATCTGGAGAAAGTAGGCGATCGCTAATAATATTTGCAATCTCGGTAAATTCTGGTACTCCCAAGCCCCGCGTGGTCATTGCTGGCGAACCTAATCTCAGCCCACTGGTAACAAATGGCGATTGCGGATCGAAGGGTACAGTATTTTTGTTAGCAGTAATATTAACGGTACTAACTAGCTGATCTGCTTGCTTACCAGTCATACCAATAGAACGTAAATCCACCAGTATTAAGTGATTATCAGTGCCATCAGACACTAACTTTAAACCCCGGTTTTGTAGTTGTTCGGCCAAAGCACGAGCATTTTCAATCACTTGGGCAGAATAGGTTTTAAATTCAGGCTTGAGAGCTTCTGCAAAAGCCACTGCCTTCCCAGCAATGACGTGTTCCAATGGCCCGCCTTGGCTACCAGGAAAAACGGATTTATCTAACTTTTTACCTAGCTCTGCATCACTAGTCAAGATTAAACCACCTCTAGGCCCGCGTAGAGTTTTATGGGTAGTTGTTGTCACTACATGACAATGAGGAATGGGATCGGGATGAAGACCACTGGCAACTAAACCAGCAATATGAGCAATATCGGCAAGTAAGTAAGCGCCGATTTCATCAGCAATACTACGGAACTTTTCAAAGTCAATTACACGAGGATAAGCTGAATAACCACAAATCAGCAGCTTAGGACGCTCCCTCAGCGCCAGCTCCCGAATTTGGTCATAGTCAAGTTGTTCTGTTTGTTGGCTGACACCGTAGTGGCTAACTTGGAACCACTTACCTGAGACATTTACAGGAGAACCGTGGGTAAGATGTCCCCCATGAGACAAATCCATCCCCATAATTTTGTCCCCTGGTTGCAGCAGCGATAGGAACACTGCAAAATTGGCTTGTGCGCCAGAATGGGGTTGCACATTCGCATGAGCAGCACCAAATATCTGTTTAGCGCGATTGATCGCTAGTTGCTCGATTTTGTCGATAAACTCACAACCGCCATAGTAGCGTTTACCAGGTAATCCCTCGGCATATTTATTTGTCAGTACCGAACCTTGAGCCGCCAATACAGCAGCAGAGGTAAAGTTTTCACTAGCAATCAACTCCAAGTGGTCTCGCTGACGCTGTAGTTCGTCGTTGATTAACTCCGCGATCGCTGGATCGCTGGAGGAAAGAAAGTCTGAATTAGTCCTAGTCACTTCAATTATCCTTAATGGAAATTTGTACAATGGCTGATTTTGGTTGGATGCAGAACCTAAATAACAGTCAAGAAAAATGCTTTTTGACTGCTATACAGAGGCGATTAATCGTCTCCGTACTCTGGAGGTTTATTTGTGCCAACTTATTTATTATTAGACCCAAGCTCGATTAATGCATTAACTATCATAGCTTTGCTTTTTGAAATCCTCACCTTACTGCGTGTGGTGAGGTCGTTAGACAGTATTTTTTATGAAGCTGTGTTAAATAATGTTTACTGCGATCGCTGCTTTCCAAAAGTGAACTTTTGCCGATCACATCGCCCCGAAAGGGGATGGAAACGAACATCAGACAACATTACCCTATTTAATCAGGACTTACGCAAAACTACACGTAGTAGGGGTAATTCATGAATTGCCCCACCATAAAATCAGGGTTTCAGCTTTTGTTTGCGTAAGTCTTATTAATCTTCGTGAGCAACAAGAACCCCGACTTCTTTAAGGAAGTCGGGGTTCTGCGGGTTGCAATTCTCACAAATCAAAAAATCAATTCGGATTTATATAGCGATTTTGATAGTAAGCCAAAATTTGGTTAACTCGTTGCCGACTTTCTAAACTAGAGTTTGCTCTGGACGAGAGGCTCAAGCCTCCTACTTGACTTTGATTGTAATCAAATTGTTGGGATGACTGGGGAATTAAATCCACTTCCACCCCTTCTACTTGACGTAAATGCGCTGCTATTTCTCTATAGACAGCTAAAGGCAAACCAGCGAATTCAATTTTTTCTTTAGTCTCCATCTTTATGAAGCTCCCACATTAAAAGGATTTGAGGGGGGCATTGTCACTGAAATAGGATTACCGTTAGCAGATGCAGCTGACGGTGTTGAGTTGACAGGCCCTTCCCCTACCATTTTGGCAACTTCGATACCAAATTGTTCGAGAATCACAATCGGGTTGGAGCCTCCATTCATTTCAATACGTTTAATCAGTACGCCATTTGCTAATCGTTGTCCCGCCTGTACATAGCGACTCGTTGGCTCATCCGGTACTTTGATAATTGCCTGTGGTTCCTTGCTAATTAGAACTACACCAGTCACAAGCACTGCCCTTGCTAATTCAGGTTGTGCTGGTGGTGGCAATACAGATACTAAAGTGGGATTGGAGACAACTTGAGGTAAAACCTTAGGCAAGACTGAAGTCAAGGTAGGATTGACTTTTTTTGGTACAGAAGAAACGTTATTTTTCTTTGGATTTAAAGCTATGCTCCGTGTTGGAAGTTTTCGTACTGCTAGTGATGCAGTAGGTAGCTTAGGCAACATGGGAACAGGTCTGCTAGATGTTTTAGACATTCCGGGAAGTGTCTGCCCAAAAAGTTGTGCAAAGGGGTCACTCCGATCTTTTGATACTACAAGTTCCCGTGTTCGTTCTGTAGCATTAGTGGATTGAATCAAGTTAACAGAAGCAGGAGTAACTTGTGAAACCTGTTTGGCAGGGATCACTGGATTCTTAAAGGATTGAGCCGATGGTAGTGACTTTTTTGCTATTTTGGCGGGAATTGGCACAGGATTGGTAGCTTGTTGTGTATCTTCAGAAGCACATCCAGCGATCGCCAAAGTTAAAATAGCTGCAATTGTAATTTTTGAAGTTCTGCCCATGAGTCGTTCTCAAAAGCCATTGGAAAACTGAAAAGTGGAAATCAAGATGCCTAAAATTTGTATCAAAGGCAAAGTATGTTCCCTTTATAACCTAATTTTTTACATTGCAAAGGTTATTTTTAGCACTGTCTACCCAGCATAACTGCGGGTTAAATTTGTTTGCAGTCAATCCTCTGCCACACCCATAAGCTCTTTCATCAAATCCAGGCCTTTCTTGACTCTACGGGAAACCGTTACTACACTAATGCCCAGATGTTCTGCAACTTGTTTTTGTGTCAAATCTTGCAAAAAGACACATTCCAACACGTCGCGGGTGCGTTTTTCTAGCTGAACCAATGCTTGTTGTAAGCGAAGTTGGTCTTCTTGTGCTAATTGAAAGCTGCGATAGTTAGGATCTGGAACCAGTTCTCCCAAACAGGTAGAGCCTTCTTCTCCATCTTGGATTGGCACATCGAGACTCAAGGGAGCGCGATTGACCCATGCTAATTTAATTTCTTGCCATTCGTTTGGAGAAATCTCTAGTGCTGCTGCTAATTCCGAGTCGGTTGGTTGACGATTATGTTTTTCACGCCAAGAACGTGATACTCCTATTGCTTGCTGTTGGAGTGCTAACCATCTCCGAGGGATTCGCACAGTGACGCCTTTATCTCGGAGATAGTGTTGAATTTCACCCCTAATATAGGGAAGAGCATAAGAACTGAAAGCATGTCCCTTGGAAAGTTCAAATCTTTCAATCGCCCTGATTAAACCCAAGCATCCAACCTGGATCAAATCATCGTAGGTTTCATGACATTGATTAGTCCAGTAGTGAGCTTCTTTTCTCACAAGTCCAAAATTGAGTTTTACCAGTTGATTGCGGACATTTTCTGACGGAGATTGCTGATATTCTCGCAACAACTGCCAAATTTCGTGTTTTAGTTCAGTGGTGACTGTGGTAGGCATAGCACCGGGTTTAGTTAGCAAATAAAGAATCAATTATTCGCTTTTAAATTAAGCTGCGATCGCACAATATCAAAGACAATATTGTGTTATTTTTCCTAGCAAATACTATGGTAGATAATAAAGATTTTCTATCAAAATTCCATAGGTAACTTGACAATCGAGCAAAATTTAAATGGGCGAAATCGCAATTTAGTTTGTTATTTATCTTTGGAATGACCTGTAGCTTTTTTTAAACTACATAGGAATAAAATATAAAATTAATCACTAAATATAAAACCGAGATTGTACTTAACTTGAATTAATTAATGATGAAGTTCATTTAGAGAAATAAAATAAGAGTAGTTGGAATTCTGTTAGATAAGTAAAAGTTGGATTTACAGTAAAATTACGTGTCTATTCAACTGGAGTTTACCCAATAATTAAAAATTAATAATAATTTTTAAAATATACTATGTATATTTACGTAAGCCAATAAAAAAAGGGCATCTCACCCTTTTTTGTACTTATGTAAAAAACTTATCTACCCTCATCAAAAAAGAGGGTAAATAAGTTAACTTTTGTGATCGAGTCTGATACTTACAGAATTTTCGTTCTGGATATCAGTCAGTTGCATCACTTCAGAAGATTTAGCCACGAGTCGGTTCAACCCGTCCATAAAATAGACCACGAATCTTAACTTCTTTAGGTTCGCCAGCACCTAAATCTGTATCAGATGGCTGTTCACTCTCGAAGGTACCAGCAATTTCACCACTAGAACTATCTACTTTAGCGATTTGCAGAGAAATCTTGCCATTGAGATTTTCAGCACGCTTGACGTTAGTGCGAGTAAGTTCTTCATCATCTGCTTGGGCAGGGAGAGCCACGGCATTATCGTAGCCACTGACGACACCACGACCTTTGGGATCTAGGAAGGCAGCGCCCCGGTAGGAAGGAACTTTGAAGGTGCCTTCAAAGTCCGTAGAGGTGTTAATACTGGTCAAACTGGGTTGGGTTTGAGCAACCAAGTTTTTGATGGTGAAGAGGAAAGGCACTCGCTCACCACCAGGAAGTTGCACAGTGATGGCTTGGAAGTCAAGACCATCCGTTTCTGTGAAGGTCAGGCTATTATCTGCGTTGATTTTGATATCACCTTGCACCTGGTCAATGGTGGAAGTGTATCTGGTCAACAATTTGCCAGCAACAAATTCTGCTTCTTGCCGTTTATTAGCAGGTTCTTCTTTGATGAAGAAGCTGGTTGGTTCTAAGCAAAGTTCTTTGATGGCATAAGACTGACTAGAATCAATGGGAATGGAACCACGGCTTGTTTCTGCTAGTTGGGGGCATTTGTTAGCCAAGCCAGTGCCGCGAATTTGATCGTAGGTTAGTACATCTCTACCACTACTACTACTAGGAGCATCACTACAAGCAGTTATTAGCCCCAGGCACAAAGCCAAGAATGCAACAATTAAAGCGCGATACCTCATGGTCAACCTCAATCTCAAAAATTAATATCTAAGTTGTAAAACTGCATCGAAGCTTTGATCTCTGATGAGAAGCCGCTACTCTGCGAAAAGCTACCTTATGATCGGACACGGCTTTGCTCTGATTAAGAGAGTTGAAGCAAGTGTCTGGGCGTCTAGGTTGTCAACCCCTACTCAAACTTTTCTGTGCTAAACGTAGTTAAACGTGTAGCTCTCTTGAGCTTGGGGTGTAAAACCCATACTAAGTAGCACACTGCACCCATTTTGGATGTGTGTTACTAGGGGAGCAAAAAACCAGCAGTTTTACTGTTGGTGGCATTTGTTAGAGTTGGGCGGGTGGATGAGTAAGCCTCACACAGAACAGCACAAATGCTTACCTCAAATAGCGCGAAGAGGGGTTTCTACTTCGCATTTTGCTTTTGCTATATTGCAAAAGCAGCGTCGCCCAAGTCTTTTTGTATCATGTATGTGACGCCACTACATACAGCCCATTGTTTGATGGGGAAATCAGCCAGATCATACGATTTTTTTTAACTCAAAATCAAAGTACTCAAAATCTAAGAAAGTCTTGTCTTGATCGCATCTAGCTCTTGTAGAGGCTACGCTAAAGGTTACTACGCTCTTTTAGGAGCGATCGCAATTGCTTTTTATAAAGATACAAATCTAGTTATATTCACCCCTGACTATTGCAAGTGAGGGGATGCGGGGACAAGGAAACAAGGGGGAGTTCAGAAAAATTGTCTATAAGCCTATAGAGAAGATACATCTCATTGACTGCTGATCTAGAGTGACAGCTAACGAATCTAGATTGACAAGCTAGGGAAAATTAAAAATCTCCGGTAAATTTGAGTTGACCTCATTTACACGGAAAGGGTGGCATGAACAATAACAAAAATATTGAATCAGAGAAGTTGTCCTTTCAACTCCAAGCGATCGCAACTGTAGTGCATGATGCAGCTACAGCTTGTGAAGACGATACTGTAGCCCTTTTGGCTTTGCTGCGGCAATTGGAACAGTTACACCGAGAGATCCGAGACGGGATTTTTCAAGAGAGTTTGCCTGTTAACCGTCGCCAACTTTACTCACTGTTGAAAGATATGGAATCTGAGGGAGGCTGGCCTTACATTGAGCGCATGAGGCTACAAGCCTTTTTAGCAAATTTGCCACAAGAGGCTCCTGAAGAAAATAACCGTGAAGTTTTGGAGAGCGATCGCTCCTTTGGCTGATTAGCTCAAAAATTATTTCTAGCTCGGAATTAACCACTCTGATCGCCTCATCAACCGCTAAACCAAGAGCGGTTGCTCATTGAGGCTTCAAGGCTCATTAGTCATTGGTTATTTGTAATTTTCTCTCCCTGCTCCCCAGCAAGAACTGCTACTCTGCCTATAATTTGGGGGTTATGCTATCACAAAGAAGGCGATCGCCCTTTTCAAGATTGCGGTTGTGTTTGAGGTAATCGCCTACCCAGTTGCAACCACGAACAAGCAGATCATCAAGATGTAAATTCCACAGAATTATCGTGTTGTCATCACTAGCTGATGCTAGTGTTTGACCATCAGGGCTAAAACTGACACTTAATACTGGAGCGCGATGCCCATTAAGACTTTTAATTAATTTACCTTGACGACTCCAGAGTTTCACTGTGCTGTCCCAACTGGCTGCGGCCAGTAATTCACCGTTGGGACTGAAAGTCACAGCATTGATGCTATCGCTGTACCCTTTTAATAAGGTTTTTAACAACGTTCCATCCCGTCGCCACAGTTTCACGGTGTTATCCCAGCTAGCAGAAGCCAGTAACTCGTCAGTGGGACTAAAGCTGACACCCAACACCCAACTGTTATGGGGCGACAAAGTTTTGAGCAAAGTACCATCCCACCGCCAAAGTTTCACAGTTTGGTCATCACTGGCAGAGGCTAATACCTGACTATCATGACTGAAGTTGACGCTATTTACCCAACCTTGATGCCCTACTAAGGTTTTGAGCAACTTGCCCTCACGATTCCAAAGTTTCACTGTTTTATCTTTGCTAGCTGATGCCAAAAACTGACCATCAGGGCTGAAATTCACGCTCATCACACTATCGCTATGTCCGTGGAGAGTCATGATTAAAGTACCGTCAAGCCGCCAAAGTTTCACAGTTTTGTCATAACTTCCTGAAGCCAGCATTTTCCCTTTTGGGTCAAAACTGACACTAGGAACTTGATCTGTGTGTCCCACTAAAGTTTTGTAAAGTCGGGTTTTGACCTCGCCATTACTGGTGTATCGTTGCCAAAGTTTGACAGTGCGATCGCTACTACCAGAAGCTAGCATTTTACCGTTGAGACTCCAAGCAACGCTTAAAACTCGCTTCTGATGCCCTCGAAGAATAGACGGTGTTGGGGCATCTAAACTCCATAGTTTCACGCTTTTGTCGAAACTTGCTGAAGCCAGCAACTTGTTATTCGGACTAAAAGCTAAACTAACAACAACATCGCTGTGTCCTTTAAAGGTTTTGAGTAAAGAACCAGTCATACTCCAGAGGTTTATGGTTTTGTCATGACCTGCGGAAGCTAACTTTTTACTATCAGAACTAAAGCTCAAACTCCATACTGTCCTGCTATGCTGCCGTAAAGTTTTGTAAAGACGAAAGTCAAAACCGTCTTTAGTGCTGTTACTTTCCCGTCGCCAAAGTTTTACTGTTTTATCTCGACCTGCTGACGCCAAAAATTTACCGTCAGGACTGAAAATAGCTATAGTCACAGCGCGTTGATGTCCCTGCAAACTTGTAACTAGGCTACCGTCCCGTCGCCAGATTTTCACTGTCTTGTCGTCACTGGCCGAGGCGATGAATTGACTATCGGGACTGAAGTTTACCCAGTTAACCCACCCTCGATGTCCTCTGAGTATTTTTACTAATCTTCCGTCTTTGCGCCAGAGCTTTACGGTAGTATCCTTACTGCCTGTAGCTAATAATTCGCCATCGGGACTGAAATTAACACTGTCAACGGAATCACCGTATCCTTTCAGGGTTTTATATGGCTTGGGGTCAAATTTACCTGTAACCAGGTTTTTATGCCAGATTTGCACTGTTTTGTCGAGGCTGGCGGAGGCTAGGGTTTGACCATCAGGGCTGAAACTTACACAGGTGACAGAATCAGTGTGACCTTTGAGGGTTTGGAGTAAGGTACCGTTAGGACGCCAAAGTTTCACCGTCTGATCTCGGCTACCTGATGCTAGCAACTGACCATCTGGACTAAAAGTTACTCCCCAGACAATATCAGTATGCCCTTCTAGGCGGTTAACCTCCGTTACCCCATAAACTGCCTGTTGCAGGGCTGTCACCACTCGCATTCTGGTATCTGGTTGTATAACCTCTGCTTGTTTAAGCCCTCTCCAAGCCCGCAAACTTTCTAATAGGGCATCAAATTCTTTATTAGAGGCAAACAGAGCTTCGCTAGCAGCAGTGATCGCACTAATTTTCAAGTTGGTTTCACTGCGTTCAGCTCGTAGAGTTTGGCGAATTGCGGCTCTTTTCTGTAAGTCGGCTTGCCACCATAATGCTGCTATTGTTCCCCCCATGATTGCCAGGATTGCGCCTGCCATCCGTGCTTCACGCAGTCGCCGTTGCAATATCAAATTGAGTTGCTTTTGACTAAGTTGTTGGGCTACTTCAGCTCTAATTTTTTCAAGTTTGATTTTTTCTAATTCGGCGAGCATACCATAATTGTTCTTTTGGCGAATTGGTTCAACTAAATAATCGTGAACCAGCTGGTAGCGATCGCCTAACTCTTCTCTGACTCGCAACACCAAACATGAACCCACTAATATTTCTAAAATCAGTTCCCCAACTGGGTCAAAGCTTGATATTGTATCTATGTCATGATTATTAACTAATGCAGCAGCTAAATCAGCTTTACCTTTTAAAGGTCGTGTTCCTTTTTCATCAGTTAATTCAAATAATAATTTCCAACTTAACTCTTCGTTTTCCTGACCGCAGTCTTTGATAACTTCCCCAAGCCAGCGTTCCACCAACTTTGCTGAACCACCGCAAAGCTTATATTCTGCGAGTGTGGTAATGTTTTCTATTTGTAGTTGAGCACCAACTATTTGTAATTCAATTGGATGTACTTCATCTAGTTCTCCTGTCAAATCTTGGACTAATCGGTTAATTAATTCATCACTCAGTTCATAATGTGAACGTTGAGTAAGACTGTGAATTATGGCTTTAGCATCCTGGCTAGAAAATTTTCCTAAATAGTAGCGAATGTCCTTATCGAGAATATTTTTATTAATTATTCCTAAATCATATAACCCAGTATTATTTTTCTGACTTAAACGTTCAAATTCTAATAAATGATGTAAATAATCTTCTCTTAATGAAAGAATAATTTTGACAAATGAGATATTTAAACATTCGCTAAAGAATTTATAAAATTCTATCCTTTGTGTTGGAGAATTACTGACAAAGAAAAATTCTTCAAACTGATCTAAAATGATAACTATTGTATAATTGCGCTCAGATGCTAACCGAATTTTTTCTAGCAGTATAGTCGAATTAGAGTCAAGATTAACCGATATTCCTGTGTATGCCAGTGCTTGGTTAATACTGTTGATCAAGATTGTAATCCAATCAGTATAAACAGACAAAACAATAGGTATAGGAATGCGTTCACCGATAACTTTTCCCTTGAGTGCTGGGACTAAACCAGCTTTGAGAATTGAACTTTTACCTACACCGGATGGTCCATAAATTACTGTAAGTTTGTAGTCAGCGCGGGTAATTCTTTCAATTAAACGATTTACATCTTGTTGCCGTCCAGAAGCAGAGATTTCTTGAGCAATTTCCTCAGGAATAAATGATATTTTGTGAGGTTCTAGTACTGGGTTTATTCTGAGGCGTTGCGGCTGTAATTGACTTGCCCCGATGAAAGCGCGAAAGCCATACTGATGTTCTATTTGAATTTTTTCTTGCTTCAGTTTAAAGGCTTCTGTATAGTCATGGCGCTCAAAAAAGTAAAGCGATCGCAGTTCCTCTAAAATCTCTAAGTAAAGTGATGGCTGATGTTGTAGCTCACAAACTACCCTCGCCCATTCCAAGTTATTGATAGCCTCCTCGCACTCACCCAGATGCTGCTGTGTACGTGCTAGCAAGAGAAGATACCAACTTTCTTGTCGTCGTGTTTGCAAAACATCTCGTAGAGAAACTTCTGGTACTTCTTCGGAGATAGAAAGTGCTGTATTCACTAATTCATGAGCTAGTACCCAATTCGATTCAGAAGCTGCCACATTTGCCAAAAAGCCATAATTTTGAGCAAGTTGTGCGGGAGTTCCATAAGTTGTATGTAGGTCTAATGATTTTTGAGCTAATTCTTTTAAGTCATCCCAAGCTTGTAAGCGTTGCAGCATTTCACAAGCAGGCAAAATAAATTTAGCAACTAAGTCTTTTCTTTGTACCTGCTCTAATAGCTCCAAGCATTGTTTAAACCACAAAAGAGCATGTTCACAATAGCTACTAGTATTCTGGTATAAATCCGCCATTCTGTGATAGCACAGACCCAGGTGGAATAGTACTATTGCTTGCTTGAGTAAAGGTGATGGAGGGGTAGGGTAAGGACATGAGAGAGGCAAAAAAGAATTACTCTCCCACTCTGCCACTCTCCTCACTTCCTGCTGCCATAACGCTAGGCTTCTTTGATAATTTGCTAAAGCGCCATTAATTTGATCGTTGGCGTATTTATCTCGCCCCAGCACAAATTCTAAACTAGCTTCTAATCCTGGTGTTAACTTAATGCCATACAGTCGCAGCAAATCATTACGGGCTGATTCTATTTCGTGGCGGTGTTGAGACTTAGGATCTAAATCTAGAAAAGCATTAGATAAAAATGTTTCAGCACCTGCTTCTAAAACTTTGGCAAATAGAGATTCTGCTTCTTGGTGGATCAAAGCAATTAAATCTGCTTTGGCCATTTCAAATTTAATAGTGGTTGCAGCCCAACTTTTGAAATCAGGCGCTAATCTTGAAAGTAATGATGCAACTTCATCTTGTAGCCACAACACCACCGGAAATGGAAAAGTCGCTGCATAGATATCTCGTGCTTGGTTGATGCCTGTAAGTAAGTTTTCCAGGTCGATAATTGACTCAATACCGAAAACCATCACAGCAGATGGCAAAGAGTCTGTAAGGACGGCAGGATTATCTAAAGATAGTTCTGAGATTATTGTGCTGTGTAAGGAAGTAGTTGATGGATTGAGAACGATTTCTCTGATATTGATGTCTTTGGTCATAGAGCGAATATTTTCTAACATTTGCTCACGTAATTGCCCGTAATTACATCGAACTAAAATCAGGGCAAATTGACCTTCGGAAAGTGCGATCGCTCTAATCAGTCTTTGCAAGGTATGCTGATTTTCTTTGGTGTAGACGTGTAGCTGCTTATCATTAGTCATTGGACATGGGGCATTGGGAATGGGGCATGGGGCATTAGTCATTAGTTATTAGTCCAATGACAAATGACAAAGGACAAATGGCCAGCAAGTTAAGATTTTGGATTAAAAGAATTTTTTGATTTATGCTCCATCCCTTGTGGATGGAACCAATCTAAAAGACCCTCGTGACACTCAATAGCATTCGTGGGGCATCTCCTAGCGAAGCGGTAGTGGTAGCGAGGAACGAGCTATCACTCTTGGCATCTCCCTTTGGGAGAAGGCTCGGCTTCGCTACGCTATCGCAATCTAAAATCCAAAATCGTTTGACTTACCCAGCACTGTTACTTGTTTTGTTGCCAAGCCAAAACTTTTTCTGTTTCTGCCAAAGCTGGGCTGATGCCAAACCAGCGCCCCACAGGATCGCGATATTCAAACAGATACATGCTTCTGAGTAAGCTCTGATAGTCAGACTCTCCTTTGACTCTTTGCTGCTGCACTACTTCAAACAATAATTCCCACTGGGATTCATCAATAGCTAATAGCAGATCGTCGCGGTAATCTTTAATCACGGCTTCTAAGCAGTCTCTAGAAAAAGGTGGATCTTGTCGTTGTAGGCAGCTATAAAGTAAACCCAATAAGTTCCGAATATGACCACCACTAACGCGACATAGCCGATCCAAGGTCTGGAAGTGATCGAATAATTCTGTAATTAATAAAAGCCTGCTATTCAAAGGAACTTCTGGAAAAGCTCTTGCTAGAACTAACTGACGTACTAGTGACATCCCTGGTTCGTAGTCATTGCCATCTCTTTGCCGTACTAGTACCATCGGCAGTACTTTTGGCGCAATTCCTCCCCCCAGGCGATTTTTCAGTGTCTCATACTCATTGGAGAAAATTAACGTTAGGGGAATTGTGTAAACTAGGTGGCATTTGAGTCGGCGCAACTGTTCGCCTCGGTCGATGAAGAGATATTCTGGTTGCGATCGCCCGGATGCTAACGGACGCATATCCACTCGATCCAAATTATCTACAATCACTACCAGTCCTTTTTGACCCCGTAGCTTTAGCTGTTCAACAGCCTTTTCTAAAATTTCTTCGTTAATCGCTTGCAAAATACTATTGGTACGTGGTTCCAGATATTGCCTTAGTTGATTCCGCATCTGAGTGCTATCTTTGGTTTTGGCAGTAATTTTGGCAATACCCAAAGATAACTCTGCTTGTCCAGAAAGCTCTATGGGGCTTTGCAAAAAATCGCCTACTTCTTTAAACAAATTGGTAAAGTAACCAGGTTTGAGTTTGATGCTAATGCTTTCTAAACTGGCACTGACTTGACGGGCTACACTCAGCAGAATATCGCTGACATCAATATCCGCCATATCTAAGTCTTGACTGGACTCAAAATAAACCACATGAAATCCCGCCAATTCTAGTTCTGTCTTGAGACGCTGCAATTCCGTTGACTTACCGCAGCCAATATGACCTGTAAATAACTGACATGTTGGCTCATCAGGAGAAATCCGAATGATAGTCCGTTGCAATTCTTCGACAATCTTGCAACCACGTACATCAGCAAAATCTATGTAATACTGCTGATCTAACACGTTACTTATATTTAGCGTGTAGCTTGGATTACATGCTTTATAAAAACGTGACAAATTTAATGTCGTTTTCATGTATGTAGATGTGTGTAGATGGCGTAGATGTGTGTGTAGATGCAGTTTAATTCGTATTTTTTATAGAAATAATCTCTATCTGGGATGTAGGCATACAATTAACTCGCAAGTTGGTAGTGTCTTGCAAGGGACAGCACTTGGTGCAGGATTACTGTCAGTAGCTGTTAGTTGTATGGTAGAGATTTAATTGACCCTAATAACCTTAAGCATATCTGTCCTTTTTACACCTGCTATTGAGGTTTTGACAATCTCTAGCTTTTGTTTGACCTGCCACAAACCTTTACAGATCAGTGGATAAGTAAAAAAAACTACAAGAATGCCTGGTTCTCATTTGTATAGCTGACGAGTAGGACTGGTATGAATTATAGCAAGAGACACAGAGATTCAGGAATATTTAGATATCATTTCACATTCTATTTGTCAAGAAAACAAAATCCTAAACATCTAAATTAATATTTTGTAATTTTTAGGGAAAAATCTTCAAAAATAACTTGTCAAAAAGACTACAGTCAGTTAAAAATGGACACCGGAAACTTTCATGGGAACGATGACTGAAGAGACAAGGAAATGGGTTAACAAGGGGAAACTTGTCTTCTTATTCCCTTCATTGACTAGGGCCACTATGCTTTGTGTAGTTACTGTAAAGTGTTACTAAAAATAAAAAAAATATTGAGGAGATCAGCTTACAGATGCCAACAGTGTTTACTGAAATTAATAATGATACGAGCGCGTCAAGGAATTTAGATTGTAACCAGAAAGGGGTTTGAATGGCTGGCATAATATCAGTTTCCCGCACGAATCTAGCCCAGCGTCGTCAGAAATTACGTCAGCAACGGCAGATGAAAATTATTCAAGCTATTTGGCGAACCTTTGCCATTACAGGTTTGGCAGGTGGATTGCTGTGGATAGCAGTCCAACCAGTGTGGATGCTAAAAGCTCCCAAACAAGTAGTGATGAAATCAGGCAATAAATTATTGTCGAATGAGACAACTCAGTCACTATTGGTGCTGTCTTACCCTCAGTCGTTGTGGCGGATTGAACCGTCGGCGATCGCTAACTCTTTGAAGAAACAACCAACTATTGCCCAAGCGATCGTCAGGCGTCGCCTGTTTCCTCCTGGATTAGTTATCGAAATCCAAGAACGAGTACCTGTAGCTGTGACTCAAACACCCGGTAACAAAAAAGTAATAATTGGCTTACTAGACGCAACTGGGGCCTGGATACCCTTAGAAAAATACACATCACTGAATCCCACCAGAAAATTACCCACTCTCAGAGTCATTGGCTCACCAAAACAATACTGCCTTGATTGGACTCAACTCAATCAAGCTGTCAGCCAAAGTCCTGTAAAAGTGATGGAAATTGATTGCCAAAATCCAACGAATTTAATTTTGAAAACAGAATTAGGAAATGTCCATCTCGGCGCTTCAGGCCCCCAGTTGTCTGAACAAATTAAGGTACTCGCCCAAATGCGCCCTTTAGCAGCAAAATTAAATTCCGGTCAAATAGAGTATATTGATCTAAAAAATCCCGAATTACCTTTAGTACAAATGAACCAAAAAGACCAAAAACTAACTCCCAAAACTCCTAAAAACATTTAGGGTGTTTAATGTAGTGAGCGCTCCTAGCAAATTAAGAAGCTTTATGCTGATAAATATATTTATTATTTTCAGTTTTACAGCAAAACATCCGAAAATCGGGATTAACTTCTAATTAAAATGAGAAGATCAATCATAAAATCTCCATTGCGAGTAAAAGACGCTCAATTGTTACCCTAACATCTAATAGTAGGGTGCAAGATGTCGGACAATCTAATGATGGTCTATAGGATGCAAAACGCCTTCTAACCATACATTATTTGACTAAACGCAGTGCGGAAAATAGAAAAATGCTTGAGTTTTTCATTAAGAAGAGATGAGGTAGCAAAGGGTACTGATGAGAACGGTTTACGCCGCCATCCAAGTGCAGAGCCAAAAATGCTCTGGCTTTGGTCTGTTGAGGACACTTTCAAAGAAAGTTTACTGAAGTTTCAACCTGTAACAGTAAATGCTGCCCAAATTTGCGTAAGCATTGCTTCTGGGCAATAAGTTTAGACTACTCTGTGCCGTACTTCCTATTGGATAAAGAAACCTCTTAGGAAATCGTAATTTGTTGGCTGCACTAGTGAGGGTTCTCGTAGGATAGACTGTTGCTCCAACAAAGTGTCCATTAAGACCCCCCAAACAACAAATTAATCAGGTATAGTCTGACAAGGAAATTCTTACTTAACTTTAACCTTAAACATAAGTAAGCAGAAGGTAAATTTTGTGTCTAAAGTTGCAATCATCCCCAATGGTGAAACCTATTAACAATATTATTATCGAGGCAGAGAAGAGGCGCTTTAGTGTGTCTTTAGAAGTTATGCTCTCCGTAGAAAATAATGAAGAGATTAATGTCTGGTTGAAGTTATACAGGTCAGTTTTAGATAAATATAGGTATACTTCTCTAGAATTGGCTGTGCGATCGGCTGCTTTAAAAGCTTATCCCATAGCAAATTTTCGCACTGCCAATTCTGTTAGGCTTGGCAGTAGTGAAAACAATAAAGAACAGTGCCATAGTATGGTGACACTGTCAAACTAAAGTTGACTCTTAGGTGAATAACACCTGAAAAAGTCGTTTATCTACCCTTTCACAAATCCAATGACACTTGATAATAACCAAGGACTTAACTATAAAAATTCCCAATCTACGGGACAGCCGGGGTTCTCTCTGGCAGTTAACTCAACCAATCCCTTTAATAACTCTGGGCTGAATTTCGGACAAAACCACGATAATAAAAAGATTTCTGCGGAAAATAGCCGAATTGGCGAGATTGTTCCTGGAAGGGTCGCCAACATCAAAGTGATCGGTGTCGGTGGTGGTGGTGGCAATGCGGTTAACCGCATGATTGAGTCTGATGTCTCTGGGGTAGAGTTTTGGTCAATCAATACTGATGCTCAAGCTCTTACCTTAGCTGGCGCTCCAAGTCGATTGCAAATTGGACAGAAGCTAACACGGGGTTTAGGAGCAGGTGGTAATCCTGCCATCGGTCAAAAGGCAGCTGAGGAATCACGGGACGAAATTGCTACGGCTTTGGAGGGTGCAGACCTAGTATTTATCACTGCTGGTATGGGGGGTGGTACTGGGACGGGTGCAGCTCCAATCGTGGCAGAGGTAGCCAAAGAGATGGGCGCTCTTACTGTTGGTGTAGTCACACGTCCATTTGTGTTTGAGGGACGCCGCCGCACCAGCCAAGCGGAACAAGGTATTGAAGGACTAAAAAGTAGAGTAGATACACTGATCATTATCCCCAACAACAAACTGCTGGAAGTGATCCCCGAACAAACGCCTGTGCAAGAAGCTTTTCGCTATGCAGATGATGTATTGCGTCAAGGGGTGCAAGGTATTTCTGATATCATCACGATCCCCGGTTTGGTAAACGTTGACTTTGCTGATGTCCGAGCTGTGATGGCAGATGCGGGATCGGCATTGATGGGAATTGGTGTGAGTTCTGGAAAATCTAGAGCTAGAGAAGCTGCGATCGCAGCTATTTCTTCACCATTACTAGAATGTTCTATTGAAGGTGCTAGAGGGGTAGTCTTTAATATTACTGGTGGTACTGACCTCACTTTGCATGAAGTTAATGCAGCCGCAGAAGCAATCTATGAAGTAGTTGATCCCAACGCCAATATTATTTTTGGGGCTGTAATTGATGACAGACTCCAAGGTGAAGTGAGAATTACTGTGATTGCCACCGGATTTACAGGTGAAGTGCAAGCTGCAGTACAACAAAGCGTAGCTAACGTTCGAGTAGCACCTAACACCTCGAAGCGACCAACAACACAGCAACCCGCAGTTAATCCCCCAACCTCAACTCCAAGTTCAGCTCCAACTCCAACTCCAATTCCAGAACCAAAAGAAAAACCTGGATTGGATATACCTGACTTCTTGAGAAACCGACGAACACCACGGAATTAAAAGATTTTGGATTTTAGATTTTAGATTAAATTAGCTGTCTCAGGTTAGGCTGAGTGCTGTATAAAATCTGCTAGTTCCAGGGTTTTACCAAAAGCAGGGATAAGCAATCCGTTGCCATCCCTAATTTTGCTAATTGGTAAAGAAATTCGTTAAAGCTACTTAATAGAATGAAATTGGGCAATAGTTTGCTGGCTCAGATTTCTAACTGTGCTTTTGGAATAAAAAACCGGAAGACCTGCCCGACTACGAATGCTTAAGGATAGCCCTCGTAAACATCGCTATATCTACCGCCGCAATCATTAAACTTATATTCGGTATAAACAAAGCTGCGTGGGTGAGTTCCCACGCAAGCGTCCGAAGGAATTCTGTTTCCTGGAAAATAGGACACTAAGTAAAAAATAATTTACGTTTATTTTTTGATTTTTAATGTCTGTTCAATCCATTGAATAACCTGATGACCAAGGTGAGTACCATCTAGGCGGTCAATCTCACGAATTCCGGTGGGACTGGTGACGTTAACTTCAGTCAAGTAGCCACCAATAACGTCAATACCCACAAAAATTAAGCCATCTTGGCGTAAGCGTTCGGCTACTTGGGTGCAGATTTCATATTCTCTTGCGGTAATTTCGGTTTGAGCGACTGTACCACCAGTTGCCATATTATTGCGAAAATCAGTTCCACTAGAGAGGCGATTGAGCGCACCAATCGGTTCGCCATTGAGCAAGATAATTCGCTTATCTCCCTCTTTTGCCTGTGGTAAATAGGTTTGCACCATTACTGGCACTCGACCTTGGAGTGTACTAAGTTCGACAATGGAGTTAAAATTGCGATCGCCTGATTGCAAAAACAATATTCCTTCCCCAGCTTTGTTACCCAGTGGTTTGAGAACCGCAGCTCCCTTTGCTTCAACAAATTGCCGGATAAACTCCTTATCAGCACTGACAATGGTTTCTGGAATCGCCTTGGTAAACTGGAGGGCATACATTTTTTCATTTGCCCCTCGGATGCCGCTCGGACTGTTAATTACCAGGGTTTTATTTTGGTCAATGTAATCGAGAATATAGGTGGCATAGAGGTAGGAATCATTGACCGGTGGATCTGTCCGCATAAATACGGCGTCTATTGTTTCTAAAGAAGTTAAGGAAGAATCACTCAACTTATACCAAGGATTCACCGTTACCCAGCGTCTCTCCACCAACTGCACTGGTACAACTTCAACTCGCTGTAGGAAAGCCCAAGCTTTGCCCTCCAACACACTCAGCAAATTTGCTTGAGTCACCCAGACTTCGTGTCCCAGGATTTGCGCTGCTTCAATTAAGGCAACACTGGTATCATGACACGGGTCAAGCAGATGGATAGGATCAATGATAAAAGCCAGTTTCACCCTTTATACCTCAATCACCAAGAAATTAAATGGTTATTCAACTATTATCTCTTGATGCTCTCACCAATTGACGTATATCTGTACTGCTCAGTAAAACCTGGAGAGTAAAATTTTGTGGATAGACACAGCTTTTGTGAGAAAAAGTCCGTAAATAAGCTAATGAATTCAATACTGTTCGGTTAAGGCAAGAAACGCGATGAATCGCCGTCTCTACGGCAAACTGATTATTGTAG
>NNBU01000034.1_pt1 | contig 59112 bp, 45 predicted proteins | sample 1173781 | NCBI WGS metagenome assembly NNBU01 (sample SAMN07173937, study PRJNA388173) | plant metagenome | biome: Plant school; feature: Soil; material: Symbiotic tissue of Blasia pusilla L.; isolation source: symbiotic tissue sample KVJ2 | host: Blasia pusilla | place: Norway: Troms, Kvaloya...
CTGCTACGACTTCATCCGGGTTGACACCCTGGTGTGGGTCTTTGCCTATTATCTGCCGTACCAGTTGCTGGACAGCCGGCATTCGAGTTGCACCACCCACTAGAATTACTTCGTCAATATCTGCGGGACTCAGTTTAGCATCGCGCAGGGCTTGTTCGACAGGAATGCGGCTGCGATCAAACAAGTCGGCGCACATTTGCTCGAACTGTACCCGCGTTAAGGTCATATCTAGATGTTTCGGGCCTTCCGGGGTTGCGGTAATAAAAGGTAAGTTAATGTTCGTCTGTGTTGCGCCTGACAGTTCAATTTTGGCTTTTTCTGCTGCTTCGGTGAGGCGTTGCAGGGCTTGTTTGTCTTTACGCAGATCGATGCCTTCGTTACGCTGGAATTCGGTTGCTAGCCAGTCTACGATTCTCTTATCAAAGTCATCACCGCCCAAGTGGGTGTCGCCACTGGTAGCTTTCACTTCAAACACACCATCACCCACTTCTAGGATAGACACGTCAAACGTTCCACCACCTAAGTCAAATACCAAGATAGTTTCGTTAGTTTTCTTGTCAAGTCCGTAAGCGAGGGCAGCCGCCGTTGGCTCGTTGATAATTCGCAGAACTTCAATCCCGGCAATTCTACCGGCATCTTTGGTAGCCTGCCGTTGAGAGTCATTGAAATAGGCAGGGGTGGTAATTACCGCTTGCCTCACTGGTTCCCCCAGATATGTGCTGGCATCATCTATCAGCTTGCGGACTACCTCAGCCGCGATTTCTTCGGGTGAAAATTCCTTGTTCAGAGCGGGGCAGTGTAGCTTGACATTGCCATTACTGTCACGTGCCACTTTGTAAGTAACTTGTTTTGCCTCTTGGGTGACTTCATCATACCTGCGCCCGATGAACCGCTTAACGGAGTAAAAGGTGTTTTCTGGGTTCATTACACCCTGGCGCTTGGCAATTTGCCCGACAAGTTTTTCGCCCTTCTTGGTGTAGGCAACCACAGACGGAGTTGTGCGACCGCCTTCTGTGTTCGGAATGACGATGGGTTGTCCACCTTCCATTACGGCTATACAGGAATTTGTAGTTCCTAAATCAATACCAACGATTTTTGCCATCGTTAACAACCTCCTTCAAAGATTGGGATAAAAAATTGATAGTCTGGATTCAGGACAAGTTGAATAAATGGTATTAAGAAGGCAGAGGGCAGAATGGGAATCCCCATAAATAAATTTAGGGGATTTAACAACGGCTTCTGAAAGTAAGGGTTTCCCGACTTGAGCAAACTGGCGTGGGCTTGTGACCTTTTGGCAGAGGGAAGAATCTATCCTTGAACCTTCTGCCCCTGGCTCCTTAGCACTCAGGATTCGGCTGGCACATCAAGACCGAGGTTAGCGGCATATTCTATTAGATGTTTGCGATCAAGCGCCTGTTGATGTTCAAAGAGATGGTCGTGCATCTCCCAGAACTTACCTCGCACCCCAGCGGCTTCTGCTGCTTCTGCTGCCTGCTCGGCGTGGGGATGCATACTGCTTAACGGGAAGTGGCGGTAGACAAAGCGCATGAGATCCCCGGTCAACTGCTGGAGTTCTTTGACGATGAAATGGGCACGACCGCAATAGGGACACTCATAGTCGCCGTATTCCACGAGGGTGACGGGTGCGTTTTTTGACCCTCGGATATGGTCGCGTTCACTTTCAGGTGTGCCGAAGGCATCGCTAACTGGGAGGCTAAGTTCGCCTGTTGCTGTTGTGATCATGTTGTCACCTCCTGCTCTTAAGGGAGTGCTTTGGAAAACATTGCGTCACTGCCCTTGCCCGTTGCCCCTGTGCCCGTCACCTAAGTTTACTTTCACAACCTTGTTCCTATCTTCTTCAGCCTTGGGCAGCCTCAGCTTGAGAATGCCATCTTTGTATTCTGCTTGCACCTGATCGTGCTGGACACGGGTAGGCAACGGAATTACGCGCTGAAACCTGCCATAGCGGAATTCGGTGCGGGTGATGCCTCTTTCTTCCGTTTTGATTTCTGACTTGCGCTCACCGGAAATAGATACTGCCTCTGGCGATACCTGCACATCTAGGTCTTTGGGGTCTACACCGGGAATTTCTACCTTGAGATGAACCGCATCAGGGGTTTCTTGAATCTCTGCGGAGGGAATAAAGGCAATGCCTTCCTCTTCTCTACGACCTGTCGGTGCTATTTCATCAAACAAGCGGTTTAACTGCCGCTGCAAACTTTCAACTTCTCGGAAAGGTTCCCAACGAACGAGTGCCATAATTTTAAGTCTCCTGATGATCTATACTTGAGTGTTTAGAATTCTGCATTAGACTGGGTTTTGTCAGTCGCTGAAACAGCGTTGCTATCATGCCAGTGCTGAACTCTGTTGACACTATAGAGAAGAAATCTAAGGACTTTCTGAGGAAATTATGATGATTGGGGATTGGGACAAGGCAAAATTGTAAGGGGAAAAACAAATAACTTCCCTTTAACCTTTCTCAGTTACGCCAGTTCGCTCAACGGGGGAAACCCTCCGAAGTTGCTCCATTTGGTGAGGAAGTTCAAGTCTTGGATGCCACATCCTCCACTTGGGGAGACCCCAAGACCGGAGTGGCTCCGGTTCCCGTCGAGTTGAAACTTCCGATCTTCGTAGCGTTAGCGACGCAGGAGCGTCACCCGAAGGGGCAAAGACGACACTTGCTACAACGGAGGGAACCTCCCTCCGGGTTCGGCACTTTGCTATCGACGGAAACCGCCAAGACAGCAAGTGCCTCACCGCAACGCAGTGTCTCCCAAAGACCGCACTTCTCTTTGCACGCGACTGGCTCCCCAATACCCAGTCTCCTCAATAATCGGTTCACAACAGCGGATGCCCGTATCCGTCTCAACCGTCTTTATCCACAAATAGCAAATTGACAGACCACTAGCTCACTCTGTACTTGGATCGTGCCTTGATGAGCTTGTACGATCGCCTGTGCAATGGCTAATCCTAGTCCAGCTCCTCCAGTATGACGCACCGTAGTTCGGTGCGGTTGTCATGGTCGTGGTCTTCGCTCACTACCCAAAAATATCCCCCATAGGGGAAGAACGTCGCTAAAGTAAACAAGAGTGGTTGAAAACGTTTTTGGAACTACCATTGGGAATACCCAGCCCCGATACTTTTAGGAGGGTATTTGAAAGAATTAACCCAAAAGAATTTGAGCAATGTTTTCGGCAGTGGGTTCAATCCTTGGTTGAGAAATTGGGAGTAGAAGTAGTAGCTATAGATGGCAAAACTCATAGAGGGTCTTATAACCGAGAATCAAAACTAAAAGCCTTGCACACAGTGAGTGCCTGGTCGAGTGAATATCGTTTAGTTTTGGGACAAACAAAGGTCAGTTCTAAATCAAATGAAATCACTGCAATTCCAGCACTATTGGACATATTAGACATCTCTGGCTGCATCATTACCATTGATGCTTTTGTGTTCACAGAAATTGATTGCCGAGAAAATTATTGCAGCTAATGCGAATTATATTCTGAGTCTGAAAGATAATCACCCAACACTCCATCAACAAGTAAAAAATTGGTTTGAGGCAGCACAATCCATTGGATTTAAAGATATTGATATCGGTATTAGTCAACGTATTGAAAAAGGACATTACCGCATCGAAAAACGTACAGTTTACACCGTACCTGTGTCGCAGATTCCTGGACTTTATCAACTAGATTTATGGGGAGGACTAAAAACAATAGTCATGGTAGTACGTTCGATTCAGCATTGGAATAAAACAACACACGAAGTACAATTTTACATTACTAGCCTTATTAATGATGCAAACAAGATTGCTAGTGCAATTCGACAGCATTGGGGAATAGAAAATTCTGTTCATTGGACATTGGATGTTACCTTCCACTCTTGTTGAATGCCGAATTCGTTCTTTACACAGTCCACAAAACTTTGCTTTACTACGTCGCATTGCTCTTAATGCATTAGAGCGAGAATCGTCTTTTCGTCGCAGTATTCGCCAAAAATCACGACGGGCAGCTATGAACGATCGCTATATGCTTTCTGTGTTAGCTGCGGCTCTCTCAAACTCAGTACCTCTGCCATAAATCCCCCTGTCAATAGGGTTTGAGACGCGCTAACCCTGCCTATATTTTAATTCAACAAATTTATAGTTCTGGCACCTGTAAGTTACGTTTATTACCTGCGTAATGCTTGTAAATAATTTCTGGAGAGTTACCAACCCACCTTCCTACATCCTTCGCATCAATATCAGCTTCAAGGCAAAGAGTAATAAAAGTGTGCCTGCATTGGTAAGGTTTGCGATATTCGCTGACTACACCCTGTTTTACAAGTTGAGTTACGATTCCATCTATATGTGTACCATGATGATTTTTGTAACCTTTCCAGGCATGATTGAGAAAATCTCCAAAGTCTACTATGCCACCTTTCTTGCTTTTAAAGATAAAATCATCTGGGTTAGAGTTCTCAGGTTTGATAGAGTTTAAAATTTCACGTTGCTGATTATTAATCGGAAAACGTCTTTGGCTTTGGGTTTTTAATCCATCTTTCAGAGCTAACCCTTTAGTACTGATGGTAATTGCTTGCTCAAAGGTAATGTATTTATCACTGATATGCTTCCATTGTAGAGCGATCGCTTCGGATGGTCTGCATCCAGTAAAAAATAATAATTTTACTAAAGGAGCATAGTAGCTGTAGAGCTTACTCTCCTCGAACGCTTGAATTATGCTATCCCGTTCTTCCTTAGTAAAGGGATTAATTTCATATTCTGCCGATTCTGACTTCGGTATTTGGATATCTTTTGCCATACTTGGGAAGGGATTTGATTCAATTAGCTGGCTCTTGAGTGCCCAATCACAGCAAGCATTTATATTTGTCAAAGTACGTTTAGCTGCATTAGCACTGAGATGTGCAACTAAATAGTCTCGAATTGCGATCGCATCATCTAAAGTTTTAGTTGGTAACTTAGCAATGTGATTGCGATACTTGCGGTAGTCAACCGCATAAGTAGAAGGACTAACCTGTGGTTTTTTAAATTCAGTGTATTTTTCCCATAATTCTCCCAAGTCTGGTTGGGGTTTAGGTGAAGGTGTAATTGGGGTAATTGGGGTAACGGTGCTTAATGACGCTGCTGGTTTGTACTTAACTAAACTGGCATCAAACTCTCCATAGTCAATATCTCTCTGGATTTTTGTCGCCAAAGCCGATGCTTGATGTCTTCCAAAAGGTGTATCATCGTGCCTTGTTGAAAGATAGAAACGCTTGGTTTTTAGCTCTCCAGTGGGCGTAATAATAGGATGAGAAAAAACTAATTGGAGACTGCCGTTAGAGTTCTTTATCTGCACCGAACCCCGACTGGCAATACTTTGAGATTTTTTAGGCTCCATAAGCTTAATTAACTGGGGTAAACATTTTTACTTTTCCACTTTACCCCAGTTTTACCCCAGAAATGTCTATTGGGGTAAACACCTTTACCTTACATATTTACCCCAGTTTTACCCCAGTTGTTTCCCCAAACTACCCAAAATTACCCCAAAAATCTTGTAAGGCTCTGGAAACCAGCCTTACAACTCCCATCAAAAAAGGGCTTCAAAGCCCTGTAATGATTATATTTATTTAAAGGCGGCACCCGGATTTGAACCGGGGGTGGAGGTTTTGCAGACCTCTGCCTTACCACTTGGCTATGCCGCCACAGCACGATTCCCTAAAGCACTTTAATTTTACTAAGCTATCTTAGCAGTCATCTAGTAGCTATAGGGCGCTAGTTAAACAATGATAGCATAGGATTCTGAGGTAGAGATAGTAGGTTAACTGGATGTTTCTGCTAGTGTTTAGGCGATCGCAACTTTTTAGCGATCGCCAGTTGACCACAGCACAAACAACTCTTCCCCCTTAAAAAGGTTTTTTTAATTCCTCACGCCTCACTTTTTACACCTTCACTTCATCGGCAAAATTACTCCAGCGAACAAAGTGAAATGGCCCGGCGATAGAACCCCAGAGACGTTCATCGGTATCTAAATCTCTTCCCCGGTCGAGGCTGAAAAATTCTTTAGCGTCAATCTCAAATTCGTTATCTAGATAAGTATTTTTGCCATCACGTACCACTATGCAGCCTTTACCAGGTTCAACTCTGCCTTTAAAGCTCTTACCTGTCCACTCTACAACCATGTTGCAACCTGGCATTTTTTCTAATTGGTCAACAGACAAGTCTTTCAGGCGTTCGGGTTCACGAGATGCGCCATAAAATTTTTGTTCTTCTTTAAGCGTGTAGTGTTCAATAGCAATATGGTTTTCTGCCGATATCAACTTCATTACCCGCATCCGGTAGGGTTGATTGAGCATAAAATCATAAGCTTGTTCGAGAAACAAACTTACCCCTGAGAACAATTCTAAGGGAAGGGGACGGATACACACGCGGATATGAGCATAAAAAGGTGGATTTTCAAAAGCTTGTTCTTGATTACTAAAGTCGGCTGCCATCCAACGGGCTAAGGTGACGATATCAGTGGAATGAGTCATTACAAGATGATTAACTATTTGCTTAAAAATTATCTAGAATTATTTTGACACTCCCTAGTACCACAAGGCGGAATTAAAAATTAAAAATTAAAAATTAAAAATGAATACAGCGTAAGTGTTTTATTCATTTGGAATGGGTGGTTTATTTCCGCCGACCTGTACTAGACTCAAAAATTCTGGTTACGATCGCAATTTTTAAACTTAGATATATGATAGATGCTTTGACTGGAGAAAATCAGGATGCTTTAGATGAATCGTAGAATTATCTTATGCAACCAACTCAAAGTAAAGTACCCATGCTCAGGCGCTTAATTGTGATCGTTACTGCCACTATCCTCTTTAGCAATTCTTTGGCGCTGGCACAGAGTAAAAAGCCCAAACCACTGGAGGATAAATTTCCTCCCAGTCCTCTAGAGATTACCACACCCGATCCACTGTCACCACGATCGCCCAAGGATAAACAGCCGTTAACTCTCCAAGAACGGCAAAAGCTAGAACCAGCGCTGGATGCGTTAAACCAAGAAGCTACGGCGAAACTGCAAGCAGGTGAACCGATAGCAGCCTTTGAAATTTGGAACCGGGAACTGCGCTTGCGGCGCTTTTTAGGTTCCTTAGCAGAGGTGCAAGCATTATCACGAGTCGGCGCGATCGCTTGGAAGCAAAACGATGGAGAAGAAGTAAAATATATTACGCAACGATTGCAAGCGATTCAAAAGCAAGCGCAATCTGAGAAAACAACTGCCCAAGTTGATTTAGAATTGTGGCGATCGCTAGGTGAAGCTTATCAAAATGTGCGATCGTCTAAACTGGCTATAGAAGCTTACGACCAAGTTTTGCTAGTGGTGCGAGAGCAAAAAGATCCAACAGCAGTAGTCGAAATCCTCAAGACTATGGGGGAATTGCATTTGAGTTGGTTTGATTATCGCAAAGCTGCGCCAGTCTACGAAGAATTGTTGAGTTTAGCTAGTTCTCAAGGCGATCGCGTAAACGAGATCACATATCTGCAACGGCTGGCTTACATTTACGAGCAGACAAACCAAGCAGAGCAGTCATTGAATGCACTTAATAAATTAGCAGAAATTTATGTCAGTGAAAATAATCTTACTAAAATACCAGAATTAAAGCTAGCGATCGCTTCAGATTACGAATCTCTAGCCAAGAAAGATCCTAACTTACTCTTAGAAGCTTTTAATAACTATCAAGAAGCTTACACCACTGCTTGGCAATTACAGGAGTATGTTCGTGCTGCTGAAGCTTTGCAGAAGTTAATTGCGCTATATCGTTCTCAAGGACAAACAGACGAAGCTTTGCAGGCTAGTCAAATTCTTGTGCAAACACAGTCGCAAGCCGCCAACTTTTACGGAATGATGCAAGCTTATGACCAAATCGGGCAATTGTATCTAGAACGCAAAGAGTTTCCTCAAGCATTAACAGCTTTTCAAAAAGGGTTAAAACTGGCGCAACAACTCAAACATGAAGAAGCATACTTTACTGGGCAAATTGAAAAACTATCGAAAGCAAATTAACTGAAATTACTGCGATCGCTCCACCAACGCAATTATATAAGCGATCGCTAATCAAGATCAATCCTCTAAAGTCCTTTCTATACAGCACTTCCGGCTATTATGAAGCACAATTTTACCCATATCCCTTTTCTATCCTAACTTTTGACACTGTATGCGTACCTCATAGCAGGCGGAAGTGCTGTATCTTGTCCCGCATAGAGAATCTACGCAACTTCAATGCTTTCATTTCGGTCAAAGTAAAAAATTAGATATCTTTTAAATCCCTTAACAGTTTCAAGCTTTCTAGACCCATTGAAGAAGGCAGGAAGCAGAGGGCAGAAGGCAGAAGTAACAATTCGGGATTCAGACCCCGCCTAATTCTAAGCGCCGTGTAGACAGACGGCGGGGTTTTAGACCCTTCTTCCCTTTGGTGACAGGCAGTTCTTGTAAGCAAGTAATCAAGCGGACATAACATTAGTCGTCTTTTGATTCAGCTAATTAGGCTTTGACTGACTCATTTAAGTGTTTTCCGCAATAGGAATGGCATTTTGAGTAAATAGAATGCCATTTTTGTTTTTAATTTCAGTGTTTTCCACAGTTAATTACCTTTCCCCCTACCTTATCCTAAGATTTAATCAAAAGATTTACTTCTTCAGGAATTTGAATTTCTATCTTTGTGTATATACACAGAGATAGAAATTGTAATCTATAAATTTAACTAAGAATCACAGAGAGTAAGCTTATGACACAACCTAACTCCCAAGACAAAAACAACTTTCTTTACCCTCGTAGTCGGTATTATGGTAAATTTCAGCCAGAGAAACTAGTGTTTAATGCCAATCTCCAAGAATTTGCCCAAAAAATTAGTTACATCACTTGCCTAGAAACAGGCGGAAAACTGTCTCAAGAAGAAGCTTACCAGCAAATTAGGGCGCTTTGGAAGCAGTTGAAATATAGCAAAAAGCAACTGGCTATTACTGGAGATAAAGAAATTTAAATTAATGGTAATGGACATTGGGCATTGGGCATGGGGCATTACCCGCATTTCTCACAAGCTTGACCCGAATTTCTCACTCATAGTGTGGGAAGGGTGGGGAGTGTGGGAGGCAATGCAGCGCTCATTGATGTGCAGTTACTCAATTCCTCCTCTTTCTCCCCACACCCCACACCCCCCACACCTCCCACACTCACGCTCATTTCTCACAAGTTGAGAAATCCAGGATTAGTTGTCCCCCTTGTCCCCCACGACTTCACTTAGCTTCTAGTAAAGTCCAGAAATAGCCGTCTGGTGCAATAAAGGAAAAACTCGTCTCGCCAAATTCGTTACTAGTGATGTCTGTAACTTTTTGTGCAGTACTTGCCTTGATGCGATCGCAATATTCCCGTATTCCCTTAACCCGATAGGTATATAAAGACATACCCAAGCTACCTGGTTGGGCTGCCTCAAAGCGTGATTCTAAATTAATAGATTCTGGGAATCGAACAATATAAAGCCTACCACTACGTGCAGCCATCAAGTCAGACTTAGAAGAACGAGGATCATCAAAGGTAGTCACAATAAACTTTTCACCAGGATTCAGGTCAAAAATATCTTTACCTGCTGGCGAAGATTCATAACTAGTTTCGACATCATCACGCACACGCAGCAAACCCAAAACTTCTTCATAAAACTTTAGGGTTTCTTTGCTATCATCCTGAACAATAATCCCTATATGGGTAAACTGACTAGTCTTGAGAGCCGCATTCTGGTTAACTTGTCCGTAATGCGGTAGCGTATAGCCAAACCGTTGAAACAAAACTTGTCGAGCTAAGGGTTGCAGTAGCAGCATTTCTCGCACACCAACTGCTGGCTCAATAAAAGGACGGCTTTTCCTCTCTTTGTTGTAGATGACTTCCCAATAAGGGCTAGAGTGCCTTATTGGCAAACCTGCGGCTTTTGCATCTTCTATATGATTTAAAATACTTAAAACATCCGCCGTTAAACTTGTCGCCCAGCGATTTCCCTTAATTTTCATCGACGCTGTTCCCAAACCTTCATGGGTGGGGTTTTGCCAAATCATCAGCCGAATCAAACCATGATCTGCATTTTGGTGGTAAAGACGGATTGAGCGTAAAGATGAATTCACCCCATATAATTGATGGGCTACATCTGCGGTTAATTCACCCACTTCACCAATGCGATAGCCAAATTGCTCCCAATACTGAATTGCAGAAATTGGCTCTGGGACACCAATACAGACTTCATAGATACCTTCAATTGCTGTTTGTTGTTCGTGAGTCATACCAATTTTAGATTTTAGATTGGATCAAAATAAATAAAGCTCTCGGAAAGATATCTCAGAAAGAATCCGAAAAGCAACATCTCAGTTTTGTAGCTTATGATGTACCTACAAAAGTGAGATGTCTAATATACAGTTCTTCTGATTGCACGGAATCAACGATCGCCATAAAGTTTTTTTAACAGGAGTTAAGCTATGACGCAGCGACTGACTCAAGAGCAATTATCACAAATAGTCACAGAAGTAGAAGGACTGCAATTGCGTCGGGAAGCGGAACTAGACCAACAGCAGGTTAGAGAAATTTTACAGGAGTTGAATTTACCGCCAGAGTTACTAGATGAAGCGCTGATTCAGTTAAATCGCCGCCAAGCACTGGAGGTGCAGCAACGCCGGAATCGATGGATTACTTCTGGAGTCGTGGCAGTTGTAATGGTTGCGATCGCATCTACAATATTTTTCATGCAGCAGCAGAATTCTGCACTTTCCCGTGTTTCTGCTCAACAAGACCGCATCACCTTGGTACAAGATAGTGGCGGCGACTTAAAGACAATTTCCCGCCAAACCAATCCAGAAGTGTTGTACCGTGTCACTTTAAAGGATGCACCATTGGGTAAAAAGCTGGCTCTCTCCTGTAATTGGATTGACCCAAGCGGTCAAATTGTCAAGCAAAACAGCTATCAAACCCGCGAGATTAATACGTCTGTCTGGGATACCCAGTGTCGCTATACTATTAACCCGGCTGCAACTGTTGGCAATTGGAAGGTGCAAATGTTCCTAGAAGGCCGGCAGATTAGTGATGAAACCTTTGAAGTTAAATAGTTCAAATGGGCAACATCCCGCATAATTTTCTTGGCTATTGGGGTTACGGCACTCAACACGAGTTGGAAGCGCTGTTAACTAGTGTCGTGGAAAACCTCTCTCCAACAAGGGAAGAGGCTTTGAATTTTCCCCCTTCCCGCATCGGGAAGGGGGTTAGGGGGTTAGATCTAAAAATCTGGAATGTTGTTTACATAGGACTTGATGGAAATCCTCTACTGCAAGAAAATCAAATTGCTGCTATCTCTGCATCAGGATTATTAAGCTCTCCTGATGCTTGGGTAAGTCTCCAGGAAAACAACTGCCTAATTTTGGGAAGAGAACCTTTCGGAAAGGTGCCTTTGTATTGGACTGTGCAAGGACAAGTGATCTGGTTTGCATCCCAACTGCAACTACTCTTACCAATTTTGCAACAGTCAGAAGTTAGCATTTCTGGATTATATGGCTATAGCTGTTTTTCCTACGTTCCCACACCTTTAACTCCGATCAATGGAGTGTTTGCAGTGACGGCGGGAACTGAATTAATTTGGCATAGTGATTGTCAATCAGGTAAGCTGCGATCGCCTGAATCTAAAAACATCCACTCATGGCGGGAAGCCCCAGAACAGTTAACAGATGAAGCCACTGCAATTAACGAATTGCAAACTCTCCTTAAAGACTCCATTGAGCGACAGATTACCGATTTAAAGGATGAGCCTGTTGGGGTGTTTCTCTCTGGCGGACTCGATTCTTCGGTAGTGGCGGCGCTGCTGGTGCAAGCAGGGGTGAAAGTCCGTGCTTACACCCTAGATTTTGGTGACGTAGGGATTCCAGAATATCCATACTCTGAACAAGTCGCTCAGTTTCTCAATATTCCGCTTGTTAAAGTTGCAGTAACCCCAAGTTCGATTAAGAATGCCCTAATTCCTACTGTACAAGCATTGGATTTGCCCTTTGGAGATGGCGTATGTGTGCCGTTGTATCTCCTCTCTGAGAGAGCAAGTCAGGAAACTCAGGTAATTTTTAATGGCGAAGGTGGAGATCAATTATTTGCCGGTTGGACGAACAAACCTTTAATTGCCGCAGGTGTTTATCAGGCAGAAAATCCCGCCGGAAAGGAAACTTTTATCCAGCAATATCTCCGCACCTTTCACCGTCTTGGGGGATACGAATCTCAAGTTTATCAGCCAGATATCTATGCACAGATCCAAAATTTGCATCCCGAAGATTGGCTTTTAGCAGCTCTTGATGCAACCGAGTGTCCATCTTTGCTGCATCGTCTCCGCCGTGCTAGTTTGATGCTCAAAGGGGCGCAGAATATCCATCCCCGCGCGACTGCATTGGCGTTTGCTCATGGGTTGTGGGTGCGATCGCCTTTTTGTGATTTACCTTTAGCTGAGTGGACATTTCGCCTATCTGGAGAACTCTGTTTACAGGGAGCCTGTGAAAAATATATCCTCAAGCGGGCTGTAGAAAATTGGCTCCCGCCCGAAATTGTCTGGCGACAAAAGCGAGGGATGGGGGTTCCCTTAACTTCTTGGTGTTTAAATGATTTTTGGCATCAACTGGGTATCTGGCTCAATCCTGAGATACTTCGCGCTAACAATCACTTTTATCCTCACATTGCCGCACAAATCGTTGAAGGCAAACTAGGAGCAGCTATTCAAGGACGACGCATTGGTGAAACACTCTGGTTACTAATTATGTGGCAACTTTGGCGATCGCACATCTTAAATGAAGAACTCAGTAAAAAGTCCTTGGATCATCCGTTTTGGTTACATCGTCGGCTATGGAGGAGTTATAAACGATGGCAAGGTTAGATAAAAGTGAGGAGTTAGGGAGTGGGAGTAGAGACGCGATTAATCGCGTCTCTACAGGAGTTGGGAGTGAGGAATTAATTTCCTCATCTCTCCCATTCTCTAGGGAACTTGCTGAGGAGTTACTGAATAACTATGGTTCTCCGCTTTATGTTTATAATGGCGATCGCTTGCACGAAACTATTGAGCGGATTACCAAAGCAGTCAGTTATCCCCGCACGCAATTTCGCTTTGCCAGTGTTACCAATGGCAACGTTGCGCTGTTAAAAATTTTTCGCTCTTTTGGATGGGGACTTCATGCTAATACGCCAGGAGATATTTACCTAGGATTGCAAGCTGGTTTTGATCCTAGTGAGATTGTTTATAGCGGCAGTAATTTGAATCGGGCTGAGATGCTACAAGTTCTGGATTGGGGAGTTACAACACTCAATCTTGATAGCCTCGCTCAGTTGCAGTTGTGCTGCGAAGTTTTGCCCAAACACAAAGAGAAATCAATTCGGCTGGGTTTACGCCTGAATTTGCCGGAAATTACCGGAGATAGCCGCATTGGTGTGCGTCCAGAGGAATTTGGTGATGCGATCGCTTTAACTGGTGAGGTGGGATTAAAGCTGAGTGGTTTACACTTCTATCGAGGAACGGGAACTAACGCTACAGTTGCATTTACCCAGGTAATTGATACAGTCATCGCCACAGCCCAACAGTTACCAGATTGGGAATATTTAGATTTTGGTGGTGGCTTTGGCTACCCTTATCATCACAACAAAACAGCCTTTGACTGGGAAATGTTTGGGGCTGAGTTAACCGAGAGAATCACTCGTTTAGGGCGGAAAATTGATTTGGTAATTGAACCGGGACGAAGTGCGATCGCAGGATGTGCAACTTTGCTGGCTCAAGTCGTTTCTGTAAAATGGCAAGGAGAAAAACAGCTTGTTGGAGTTGATACCACCGTTGCTAATCTTTCAGTACCATCAGTACACGGCGGCTACCGAGAAATCATCACTTGGAAACAAGCAGACAATCCATTCACAACTGATATTTGTGGTAACACTACCTATTCACGAGATTATCTGGGGAAAAATTGCCAACTCCCGGCGTTAGAAATTGGTGATCTCGTTGCCATTCTAGATGTCGGTGCTTATGGTTATGCTATGTCGTCTCACTTTTTACACCGTCCCAAACCTGCGGAAGTTTTACTAGAAAATGGCACACATCGCTTGATTCGCCGGCGGGAAGACTACAGTGTTTTACTAACAAATCAGGTGCTTGATAACTAACATCCAAAAAACATTATGAAGTGTATTAACTGCGGAACTGACAATAAACTAAAAGATCGGACAGCGAATAAAGGTCGTTGTATAAAATGCAATCATCCCTTTGTTTTTGAACCCTCTAGTATGAGTAATATTAAGATTACTGACCCTTTCTTTGCAAAGGCGATCGCTGATATTTCTGCAAATAATACCTTATTTTTTACACCCAAACAACTACTTTATTTTCTAGATAATCGTCTCAGATCAAAGTCATTTTCAAGATTTAGATGGGTTTTTTTATATGTAGCTTTTAATATATTTACATTCTCCACAATTTTTGGGCCGTTGATAGTAAATTTTGTGTTTGCTTGGATATTTTTTAATCAGAGTAGATCAAGTAAGGTCAACAATACAAGTCGCAAAGCAAATGCCAGAAATTTGCAAATTATCGGAGTAATTACTCTTCTTATAGGAATTTTCATAAGTCTGAAATCAAACTCATTTGGACTCTTTGTCATTGTTGTAATTATGGCAATGCTGTCTATATATTTAGGAACTCGACAGCTAGGGCGAATTGGATTTTTAACACAGGAATTTTTATTTCCTGAATCTCAGCTTAAAGATTGGCTAACTCGTTGGCAGCAAATCAATGGTTCAATTCTCAAAGTTCTTCCTTCACCAAAGCAGGAAAATACACCAGCTACGGTTAATCCTGATGTAACTGCTTACAGTTTTGATAGATTAGTAGTTTGTGATAGTGCTAGTATTGCTCAACTATTAATTGCTAATAATTTCCACTTTGAAAATAACTGTGCAATTCTCAGCATTACTGGATATCCGCAAAGCATTTTTGATACTACAATGCAAATGGTACGCCGCAATCCTGATTTGAAAGTCTATGCAATACATGATTGCAATCCACGAGGAATTGGTTTAGTTCATAATTTAAGAACTAATGCTAATTGGTTTTTAAATAGCGAGATTGTGGTTATTGATATCGGACTAACGCCACGACAAATTATCGCTACTAAGCGCGGGATGTTCATTCAATCTTCTCCAGAGTCGGCGCAAGCAGCTAAACAATTACCTCAAGAAGTGCGTCAAGGTTTATCTGCTGAAGAATTAGCATGGCTAGAATCTGGAAAATTTGTGGAATTGGAATCTTTTAGTCCCCAAAGAATAATTAAAGTTCTGCAAAAGGGGATTGCTGGTAGTCGAGATTTAGGAAGTGATGACAGCAGCTTCCTTTTAGTGGGCGATGGGGGAAATGATATGTATACTGTTCAAAGTTTTGGTTAACTTCTGCATTTTTTATCTATAGCGCAATCTGACTTTTCACGGTATGGCGGTTCCCATTCCAATACTGCGTAGGTTTTGAAGATTTGTAGGTTGGGTTGAAGGTCGTGAAACCCAACAAAGCCCTGAAAATGTTGGGTTTCGTTCCTCAACCCAACCTACCTCGGAGTGCTTTTTTGGGCTTAACCGAGCAGTATTGGTTCCCATTCAGATGCGGTACAAAATTTATCGCTAGGGGCACGGCATGCCGTGCCCCTACGGGTGTAGTTATCGGTATAGCCAAACACGCAATAGTGAAAGCAATTGTTCGGTATCTACGGGTTTGGTGATGTAGTCTGATGCGCCTGCTTCAATACACTTCTCGCGATCGCCTTGCATGGCTTTAGCGGTCAGTGCAATAATTGGCAATGATTTAAATTGATCGTTTTGCCGGATCATGCGTGTTGTTTCGTAACCATCCATTTCTGGCATCATTACATCCATCAAAACCACATCAATATCTGGTGTAGTTTCTAACAGGGTGATTCCCTCTCTGCCGTTTTCAGCATATAAAACCTGGATTTGATAACGCTCCAGCATACTGGTAAGAGCGAAGATATTCCGCATATCATCGTCTACAATTAGCGCTTTTTTGCCAGTGAGAAAGTAGTCTTGAGAATGCAGTTGTTCGAGTATTTGCCGCTTGGGTGCTGGTAAATTTGCTTGGACTCGGTGTAAAAATAAGGCTGTTTCATCGAGGAGACGTTCGGGCGATCGCACATCTTTAATGATGATTGTTTCGGCAATTCGTCTGAGTTCAGTTTCTTGAGATTTGCTAATTTCTCTACCTGTGTAGACAATAATTGGTAAAGTTTTACCGTGAGGTAAAAGTTTTATCTGCTCAATTAGTTCAAACCCGGTCATGTCGGGTAGCCCTAAATCGAGGACAAGGCAATCAAAATGCTGGGTGCGAATAGCTTCTAGAGCAGCTGCACCGTCAGCCACAGCAGTGGTGGAAACATCGCTGTTACCAATCAACTCAACAATACTCAGCCGTTGAGTGTCATCGTCTTCGACTACCAATAAATTTTTCACCTGGCGTTCAACAAAACCTTTAATTTTGGTCAACGCTTCGGATATTGTCTCACTGGTTAAGGGCTTTTGCAGATATGCGATCGCACCTAATTGCAAACCGCGCTGTCTTCCTTCTTCAACGGTCATGATATGTACGGGGATGTGACGGGTATTTGGGTCATGTTTCAGACGATCTAATACCGTCCAACCATCCATTTCTGGTAGCCGGATATCTAGCAAAATGGCTGAAGGTAGAAATTGCTGGGCTAACATCAAACCTGTACTACCGGTTTGGGCAGCTATTACCTTGAAACCTTGCTGTTGCGCCATCTCTAGAAGGATACGCGCAAAATTAACGTCATCTTCGACAATTAGTAAGACGCGATCGCCTCTTTCAATGATAGTGCGATCGTCGTTTATCAGTGGGGAGTGCGTAGAGGCGCGATTAATCGCGTCTGTGGGTAGAGACGTGATTAATCGCATCTGTGGGTTTGATGTAGACTCAGCACTGAATTGTGGTAAATAAAATGTAAAGGTGCTACCTTGACCGGGTTGACTGATGAGTTTAATTTCGCCGCCGAAGAGACGGGCAATTTCACGGCTAATTGATAAGCCCAATCCTGTACCGCCGTATCTCCGACTGGTAGAGCCATCGGCTTGCTGGAATGCCTCAAAAATCACTTTTTGTTTTTCGGGGGCAATGCCAATACCTGTATCGCTGACTGAGAAGGCAATCACCATCTGGGCGCTATTTAAGGTTTGATGATCGTTGCTCCAGCCCAGCTTGGCCACCGCAATCCTTAAGCGTACCTCTCCTTGTTCTGTAAATTTAAAAGCGTTGGAGAGGAGATTTTTCAACACTTGTTGTATGCGTTTGACATCTGTATAAATGCTGTTTGGCAATTCAGCAGTAAATTCAATTACGAAGGCAAGTCCTTTACTCTGAGCGATTTGTCGGAAGGTGCGCTCAGTCTGCTCACCCAACTCTGCTAATGGCATTTGGGTCATGTCAATGGACATGGTTCCAGATTCAATTTTAGCGAGATCCAGGATGTCATTGATTAACGCTAACAGGTCAGTACCGGCTGAGTAAATTGTCTGGCTATATTCGACTTGCTTGGCGGTAAGGTTGTGATCAATGTTATCTGTTAACAATTTCGCTAAAATCAACAAGCTATTTAGCGGTGTCCGCAGTTCATGGGACATATTGGCAAGAAATTCTGATTTGTATTTTGAGGAAAGGGCGAGTTGTTCAGCCTTGTCTTCTAAAGATAGTCTTGCTTGTTCAATTTCCCGATTTTTGCGCTCGACTTCTTTCTTCTGCATCGCCAACAACTCTGCTTTTTCTTCTAATTCGGCGTTGGTTTGTTGCAGTTCCTCTTGCTGTCCTTTGAGTAAATCCTCAGAGGTTTTGAGTGATTGGGCTTGTTGTTCTAAGCGCTTGTTGGTTTCGCGGAGTTCGCTTTGCTGGGTTTGGAGTTCTTCAGCCAAAGATTGCGATTGTTTGAGTAATTCTTCAGTTCGCATCGATGCTGCGATCGTGTTGAGAACGATCGCTATACTTTCGGTAAGTTGGTCGAAGAATGTCAGATGAATTTCGCTAAAGCGGCGGAAGGAGGCTAATTCAATGACTGCTGTCACCTGTCCTTCAAAAAGTACGGGTAACACTACGGCATTAAGTGGTGACGCTTCTCCTAAACCAGAGGAAATTTTCACATAATCGTTCGGTACATCCGTCAGCAGAATTCGCTCTTTTTCTAAAGCGCATTGTCCCACCAAACCTTCACCCAAGTGGAAGCGGTTAGCTAGATGTCTGCGTTCGCGGTAAGCGTAGCTACTAATTAGTTTTAAAAACGGTGTATTTTCCCCAGACTCCATCAGGAAGAATACGCCGTGTTGCGCTCCTACCAAGGGCGCTAGTTCTGAGAGAATTAATTTAGATACGGTTTCTAAGTCTCGCTGCCCTTGCAGCATTCGGGTAAACTTGGCTAGGTTAGTTTTCAACCAATCTTGTTCGGTGTTTTTCTGCGTTGTCTCCCGCAGATTGGCAATCATCTGGTTGATGTTGTCTTTGAGGATCGCCACTTCCCCTAGTGCTTCGACGGCAATTGAACGAGTTAAATCACCTTTCGTTACAGCTGTAGCAACTTCTGCGATCGCTCGCAACTGAGTTGTCAGTGTAGCAGCAAGTTCATTTACATTATCTGTCAAATCTTTCCAAGTTCCAGCCGCCCCCGGTACTCTAGCTTGTCCGCCCAACTTCCCTTCAATTCCTACTTCCCGCGCTACTGTAGTTACCTGATTGGCAAATGTCGCTAGAGTATCAATCATCTCGTTGATTGTCTCTGCCAAGGTTTCAATTTCTCCCTTAGCATCTAACATCAGTTTCCGTTTCAAGTCTCCGTTAGCAACTGCCGTTACAACTCTGGCAATACCGCGCACTTGTGCCGTTAAGTTACCCGCCATCGAGTTAACGTTATCTGTCAAATCTTTCCAAGTCCCTGCAACACCTTGGACTTGCGCTTGTCCGCCTAACTTCCCTTCAGTTCCCACTTCCCGCGCCACCCGCGTTACTTCACTTGCAAAGGAACTAAGTTGATCTACCATCGTGTTGGTAGTGTTCTTCAAGTCCAAAATCTCGCCTTTGGCATCGACGGTAATTTTCTTAGATAAGTCGCCATTCGCTACCGCTTTCGTAACTTCCGCGATGTTGCGAACTTGTCCGGTGAGGTTCCCCGCCATCGAGTTCACGTTGTCTGTCAAATCTTTCCAAGTGCCAGCTACTCCTCTGACGTAAGCTTGTACGCCCAATTTACCTTCCGTTCCCACCTCACGGGCAACCCTGGTAACTTCTGATGCAAAAGAATTTAGCTGATCCACCATTGTATTAATGGTGTTTTTAAGTTCCTGAATTTCACCTTTTACATCGACGGTAATTTTCTTGGATAAGTCGCCGTTTGCGACGGCTGTCGTAACTTCGGCAATGTTCCGCACCTGTGCTGTTAAACTTCCCGCCATGAAGTTTACGCTGTCGGTTAAATCCTTCCAAGTGCCGGCTACACCTTTAACTTCTGCTTGTACGCCCAGCTTACCTTCCGTTCCTACCTCACGGGCAACTCTTGTAACTTCACTTGCAAAGGAATTAAGTTGATCAACCATCGTGTTGACAGTATTTTTCAACTCTAAAATTTCACCTTTAACATCAACGGAGATTTTTTTAGATAAGTCGCCATTAGCTACAGCCGTGGTAACTGCGGCAATGTTTCGCACCTGTGCCGTTAAACTTCCCGCCATGAAGTTCACGCTGTCGGTTAAATCTTTCCAAGTTCCAGCCACACCGCGCACATCTGCTTGTACGCCTAGCTTACCTTCACTTCCCACCTCACGAGCAACTCTTGTAACTTCACTTGCAAAGGAGTTGAGTTGATCCACCATTATATTGATGGTATTTTTGAGTTCCAGAATTTCGCCTTTGACGGCAACAGTAATTTTCTTAGATAAATCACCATTTGCGATCGCAGTTGTCACTTCGGCAATGTTCCGCACCTGTGCCGTCAAGCTTCCCGCCATGAAGTTCACGCTGTCGGTTAAATCTTTCCAAGTCCCAGCAACGTCTTTAACTTCCGCTTGTACACCCAATTTCCCTTCAGTTCCCACCTCACGGGCGACTCTTGTAACTTCACTTGCAAAGGAACTAAGTTGATCCACCATCGTGTTGATGGTGTTTTTCAACTCCAGAATTTCACCTTTGACATCAACAGTGATTTTCTTAGAAAGGTCGCCTGTTGCAACCGCAGTAGTTACTTCGGCAATATTCCGCACCTGTGCCGTTAAGCTTCCCGCCATGAAGTTTACGCTGTCAGTTAAATCTTTCCAAGTACCAGCCACGCCGCGCACTTCTGCTTGCACACCAAGTTTACCTTCACTTCCCACTTCACGGGCAACCCTTGTAACTTCACTGGCAAAGGAATTGAGTTGATCCACCATTGTGTTGATGGTATTTTTCAACTCCAGAATTTCACCTTTGACATCAACGGTGATTTTCTTGGATAGGTCGCCTGTTGCAACGGCCGTAGTTACTTCGGCAATATTCCGCACCTGCGCCGTCAAGCTTCCCGCCATGAAATTCACGCTGTCGGTCAAATCCTTCCAAGTCCCCGCAACACCGCGCACATCGGCTTGCACACCCAGTTTACCTTCACTTCCCACCTCACGCGCAACTCGTGTTACTTCCGATGCAAAGGAACTGAGTTGATCCACCATTATATTGATGGTATTTTTGAGTTCCAGAATTTCACCTCTAACATCGACGGTGATTTTTTTAGATAGATCGCCATTTGCGATCGCAGTGGCAACTTCGGCAATATTTCGCACCTGTCCGGTGAGATTACCCGCCATTAAGTTAACGTTGTCAGTTAAATCTTTCCAAGTCCCCGCAACTCCCCGGACTTCTGCTTGTACGCCCAATTTACCTTCAGTTCCCACCTCACGGGCAACTCTTGTTACTTCTGATGCAAAGGAATTAAGTTGATCCACCATTGTGTTGATGGTGTTTTTCAACTCTAAAATTTCACCTTTCACATCAACAGTGATTTTCTTGGAAAGGTCGCCATTTGCAACCGCCGTTGTCACTTCCGCAATATTCCGCACCTGTGCCGTCAAGCTTCCCGCCATGAAATTCACGCTGTCGGTAAGGTCTTTCCACGTACCCGCTACGCCGCGAACTTCTGCTTGACCGCCTAATTTTCCTTCAGCACCCACCTCACGCGCAACTCTTGTTACTTCACTTGCAAAGGAATTAAGTTGATCCACCATGATGTTGACGGTGTTTTTCAACTCTAAAATCTCACCTTTGACATCCACAGTGATTTTTTTGGAAAGGTCGCCGTTTGCTACCGCCGTTGTTACTTCTGCAATGTTACGGACTTGGGCTGTTAAATTTCCAGCCATCAAGTTAACGTTGTCAGTCAAATCCTTCCAAGTTCCTGCAACTCCTTTAACTTCTGCTTGTACGCCCAACTTCCCTTCAGTTCCCACTTCACGGGCAACTCGCGTTACTTCACTCGCGAAAGAATTCAGTTGATCCACCATCGTGTTGACGGTGTTTTTAAGTTCGAGAATTTCGCCTTTGACATTGACAGTGATTTTTTTCGATAAGTCACCATTTGCGATCGCAGTAGCAACTTCGGCAATGTTGCGAACTTGTCCGGTGAGATTACCCGCCATCAAGTTAACGTTATCAGTCAAATCCTTCCAAGTGCCAGCCACACCTTGCACTTCGGCTTGTACGCCCAATTTCCCTTCAGTTCCCACCTCACGGGCAACCCGCGTCACTTCACTTGCAAAAGAACCAAGTCTTTCTACCATCGTGTTGACGATATTCGCAGTTTGGAGAAACTCACCTTGCAGGGGTCTGCCGTCAATTTCTGTGGCGATCGTTTGTGATAAATCACCATTGGCGACTGACCGAATCACACGCGTAGTTTCAGCTGTTGGTTGAACTAAATCTGTAATCAGAGTATTGACAGAAGTAACACAATTTGACCAAGATCCTCGAACATCTCCGAGAGAGGCGCGATCGGCAATTTTGCCTTCTTTGCCGACAACATTACCAATCCGTTGTAGCTCTGCCGCCATTCGCTCATTTTGATCAATAATATCATTGAGCGTATCAGCTATTTTCCCCGCTACACCAGTATGGTCTATGGGCATCCGAGCCGAGAAGTCACCCTGTTTAACAGCATTCAGTGTTCTCAGCAGTTGATTTAAATCTAGATTGTCGCTGTCTCTAGTTAACTGTTCGGTTGCCATAGCCTTATCCTTAGGTGTATTCTTTAGAAATTTTTTGTATTTTTTCCACCCCATATCTACTTGGGGTACTTTGAGTTAATGCTTAACACTTGTTGACCTTTGGGCAATAATTGGGTGAATTTAACCCTCATGCACCTGCTGTTTAAATAGTAGTGCTGCGAGCACTCTGAAAGAGTATGATAATCAATCATAGCTAGCTGGCAAATATTTCTCCAGAAAACGGGCGAGTCAGGGAAATTAGGGAATTTAATGTTTTATCAACTTTGGTGCAAGTGTGATGTACATAATCTACTGGGTATTGGCTGAATTCGGAATTGCAGAAGCGTAGCCCAACTTAGGTATGACACCCGATCAATTAACCCTAATCAAGCAAAAATCATGACTTTCTTAGACCTACTATTTTTGGTATTTAAACCAAAAGACTAATTTCCATTAAGTTAGTATTTGAGAACTATTATCAAATTACAACTAAATTAATATTGTGTTCCATATTTGACTATTATAATTCGTTATTTACAACTTTTAGCTAGCTTTGAAATATGGAAAAATAAATTCGAGTTTAGCTTGTCTTCCTAAAAATATTTTGAGTGATGAATCCGCTTGATTAAGATTCTATTATAATGGGAGTAAACTTGTTATGATTAATCTTCCTAAATTAAGTAAAGTTGACTTTTTAGTTTTGCTTGTTGTTGTCATAATTGGTTTAATAGATTTACCTTTGCCATTTTCAGGAGATCAAGCACTATTTACGACAGGTGCTTTGGAAATGCAACAAGGAAAAGTACTCTATCGGGATTTTTGGGATTTAAAACAACCTGGAATTTATTACTTTTATTTCTTAGCCGGAACTTTATTTGGTTTTAATGAGATTGGCATCCATATCTTTGAACTTATTTACATGATGCTTTTCTCCATAATATTGCAACTGACTCTAAAAACTTATTTTCGGCATCAGATAATAGCAAGTCTAGTACCTTTATTAACAGTTGGTGCTTATTATATTTCTTCATATCATCGGCAACTTGCTCAAGTAGAAGGGCTAGTTGGGTTTCCTTTATTTTTATGTCTTTGGCTGACTTATCGATCTTTTAATCATGAAGGGAAGCAAAGATTTATTCAACTTTTAGTATCAGGCTTTATGGGTGGAATTGTCCTGATATTTAAATTATTATTTTTGCCTATCATAGTTGCTTTTTGGCTAACAATATTACTCCATTCTGTATTGATAAAACATCAGAGTGTTCAAAAAATATTTATTGAAATTTGCTTACCAATTTTTCTAGGAATTATCTCTCCTCTTTTAGTCTTTTTCGGCTACTTTGTTGAAGTTAATAGCTTATCAATTGTATATAAGACATTTTTTGTATATCCAAGTCAGGTGGTTGCCAACGGTACATTTAATCTATCTAAGTTACTTTTTGGAACAGCATGGTTCTTCAAGAATTTTGTCACTTTAGTTTTAGTGGCTACTGTTGCAGTAAATGTATCCTTGCTTAAGGGTAAGAATTTATTAACTTTGCTACTTGTTGTTTGGTTTATTTTGGGGCTGGGTATTATTTTTCTACAAACTAGGTCACTATGGAGTTACCATTATTTACTATTATTTGTACCTACAGGTATTTTAGCAACTAAGGGTTTAGATATATTATGGCAACCTTTCAAACAATTGAGTTCACCACTTAAGATTTTGATGTCATTTTTGTTTTTATTCCCTTTATTATTAAATTTTCAATACAAAACCATTACCCTAATTAAGAATAATTTTGCTTTAATGGAAGATACACGATTTAAATATCAGGCTGTATTTAGAGAAGACTATACGTTGCTTCATTCAGAAGTTGACTTTCTCTCTCAACCAGGAAGTTTGCCTGGTAATATTTTTGTTGCTGGCGACCCGTCTATTTACTATTTATCTAGTCGGACTCAAGCAACATCACTAAATGCATGGTCACTTGAATTTTTTCTATCTGAGCAATGGCCGCAACTTCTACATGAGTTAGATTTATCCAAGCCTCCTTATATATTTATTAGTGATAACTATCAGACTCTCATTAAAAAAAAGTTTCCCATGATTATAGAATTGATTGAGAAAAGATATCATATTTTATCCAAAAGAAATGATGGTATTTGGTATATTATAAACTGATAAAACTGTAACCTTCGTACTGTTATTTGTATATGGTGCTTTTCGTAGCAATAGTTTCTGATTAGCAGGGCAGGCTTTCTGTCCTGCCCCACAAAACTTAACTCCTGGTTTCGATATCGTATAAATTGCATAGGGTGAGGAGTTTTTGCTTGAGGCGATCGCGCAGACTCTCAGGTGATACAATCACGCAATCCTCCCAATACCTTGATACTTCTCGAATCAGCCAGAAGGGGTTAGCTACTCGCCGCACCACCTGACGCACATTATTAATCATGTCATCCTCAATATCATCTTCTTTCGGTTGATAGGCTTTGGCTAGCCAACCTCGAAAGTGTAATTGCACTTTTATGTAATCAAGTTCACCCCGCCAATCTCCACTTGTCGGGACAACAGACTTAATTCGCTCAAAGCTTAAGCAACGATTGTGCCAAAGTTCGGGTAATTCTGGGATATCGTTTTCTACGTCTGCTGTCTCTTCGCACCAAATCATGAGATAAAAGCGTTTCTCAAAAAACCTCACCTCAGCGTGACGAACTTTGTAATCTAATTCCTGACCTTGAGAGTTGGAATAGAGAATGTAGAAAGGCTGTTTAGCTTTACTTAGTTCTTCTATCGTATTTCGCCATTCTTGGATAGGTTGACTCAGTTGTTTCATCAGTAATTGACGAAGAGGTGCTTCGAGATTGCCACGTTCCAGTAAAAGTGCAAGTACAGTTTGTGCTTCTCCTATGTGCCCTGCATCATTCAAAGCTTTAATCGCCTGCTGTAAGGCATTAACTTGGTTAGAGTCAAGCGTAAAGGGCTTTCCGACCTCTATAGATTGTTGTGCGATCGCCACTATTAAGCCCGAAATACTCGGTTCTTTGCCCCAAGTGATATTGAGTTGGCGAGCGATCGCTTCTAGTTGTTCCTTAGTTCCTGGCGGAATTGACAGTGTAATTGTTTCTTTTTTTCTCGGCATTTACAAAATGTACTTGCACTTTTAAATTAATTGTGTCATATTCATAAATGTAATTATAAATAGTCTAGTTGCAAAAAGTGCAGTGACATAACTTGAGTTTGCAAGGTTATCTCAGTATAAGCACCCATCTCAAAAGTTGATTTTGCACCCTAGACTCGATTTTGGATTGGAGTATTTTTATATGTCCAAGCGCAATAGGCTTTTGAATAATCCTCCGAAGTCTTTGGAGGAGATTTATTTCAGTGAAATTCGCCCCCAGCTTTACGAAAATCATGCACATCATCATCAATACGGCGTAAGAAAGGGTACGACCCTTGCAGAACACCTCGATTCTGCGTGTCAGTTCATTTTGACAGTTAGCCGAATCGCAGAAGTACCAGAACATAAAAGACCTTTGCTACTAGCTGCAACTGCTGTACATGACCTGAATAAATTAGATACCCAAGGACGCAATGTTAAAACCCTGGCTAGAAATCAGGAATTTTTACGAGAACAACTAGAAAAGGCTTGTGTACTTAGCTTTGTTGTCTCAGAAGATGATTTGGAGTTAGTCAGAAAGCTAATTGAGCGCCATTCAGGCCATAACGTCAGCGATGGAGCAAGATTTTTACCAGAAGACCCAAATATTGAACGTTGGGCGGCGATGCTTACATCTGCGGACTTATTTGATTTAGGAATTCCAGATGCACAACGTTTTCGCAAACTGGAAAAAGAATTAACCGTTGCTTTTGGACGAAGCTGTAACCTTTTTAGAATCAGCATTTCTGAAGACAAAGGCTATATTACAGCCCTATTGCTGGGTGCTTGCGAAGAGGTTTTGCAAAAGTATGGGTTAAATCCTTTAGCAATTTTCCCTGATGGCGAACTTTTTGAAGGGGAAGCTTTAGCAAATGTAGATTTTACAAAAGAAATAGCTGCTGTTTGGCAAAGTAAAATTGACCAAGTTTTTGGTAATAATATCGAAAGACTTGTAAGAGCTACTAAAGATGGTATTAAAGTTACTCATCAAGCCATACAACAAAATATTGAGGAAGTTTTGGTAAATGTTGAGGCTCTTTTAGAAAGGAAAAAAGCTGGATATAAATCAGACAAGATTGCTAAAGATGTAACTAAGTGGGGTGAAGCTGCTGGTGCAGAAGCACTAATAAAAGCGGCTGAACTTCAGTTATTACCTGTAAGTAATGCAGAAGAATTTGCCATATCTGAAGGTTTAAAGGCAGCTTATCTTAGTTACCGTGAAGCCGGATTAAGCCCTAAAGAAGTTTGGGATAAAATCGCTCATCATACAGGTATATCTGAACTTCAGCGCACTGCAATTGAGCCATTTAATGGTCAATATGGGCGACCTTTATTTGCTGCTAAGGCTGCTGTTAAAGGAATTGAGGGTATTAAAGAAGCTCTACAAGAATCTTTCCAACTAAGAAAGGAAAGTACACAAATATCTGAAGACACAGAAGTATCTGAAGAAATGATTGCAGCCGTTAGCAGAATGGTAAATTTACCTTTTGCTATTCGGCTAAATGGAGCCGATGATTTAAATGCTTATGTAGAAGCAAATCCCAGACAAAGATGCTCTTTAGGTTCTACTTCTACTGATATAGATGAGCTAATTTCAGATAATATGCCTCCTGGTACAAAAGTACAGGCTTTTTCTAATCGCTTACCGGGTGGTATCAGTGCTGAACCGAAAAGACAAGCAGATTCAATTGCAGCTTTAGCCTACCAATTAATGGCAGTTGGGGCAAACTTTCCTGCTGTTAAAAAACAAGACCCGCTTTATTTGCACTTAGCATTACCTAAAGGTTCTGCTCCAGAACTGTTGAGAATTTGGCGTGGACTTTTAAAACAACTTGCAGCCACAAATGCTGAAGGTGGTACTGTCACTATTGATGAATTGAAATTATATAAAGATAATAAGCTTGAATTTAAAGCCAACAAAGTAGTTGGTTTAGCTTTGCCAAAACGTCCTGATTTTATTCATACATCTGTTATTATTCCTTTACTTTGGGGAGATGTTAATAATTCTTTAGCTTTACTAAAATCACTGAGGCTTGCTTTAGAAATTTCCCTGTCTTTAGATATTGGCTTTCCTTTTACCTTGAGTAGCAATCTAGAAGTTGAGTTATCTAATGATGTTTACGGACGAATAGAGGGAATTCCTTCTGCACTGCAAACTTTATTAGGAAATGGACAATATCAGGAACGCCAAGATGCAGAAAAAATTCTTGAGCGACTACGTTGCATTGGCAAACTAGCAACATCTGTTGCAAGTATTCAGAAAGCTGATGATTGTTTGTATGATTTGGCTCGTGCTTGTGTCAGACCAATTGAACTTTATTATGTCTTGCTACGTTGGACTCTGCGAGAACAAGACGAACCAAATTTGAGTGTTATTTGGAGTCGCATTTGTGAACCGTTAAATACTTTACTGGAGAGCTTTATGCCGAATGAAAACTTACTCTTAACTAAATATCTTCGAGAAGCTGCTCAAGTTGCAGCAGAAGGAAAAATTTGGGGAAGTTCTTTTAAACGAACTGCTCAAGCAGAACCCTTTACAGCCTTTATTGCTGCTATTCGTTCTCAAAAGCCTTATTTGGGTTTAGATGTAATTTTTGCCGCTTTAGTACAGCAATATCATACTCGCTTAGACCGTATTCGTGAGCATGGTGTAGGTGCAACAAAGTATGAACAGGTCAAGCGTTATTACGAGCTATTACGAAAACTATATGAGGAAGTTTATTCAGCACGTCCTGAAAAGTTTTTATCTGACCAAAAAACTTTAGAAGCTGCTTATTTATTCTTCCTTGAAGAAGCACGTAAGCAACTTAAAAGTCAATCTGAAGATGATTCTGTCGAAACAACTACAACTGTTTAAATAATTAAGGATTTTTCATCATGTCCATTTCAAAACTTTCCTCGGTACTAGCAACAAGTTATGAGAATTTCCCAAAAGGACGTTTTATTACTTTAGTTGTTTTAAGAACAACCCATTCTGAAACTATCTTTCGCACAGAAGGTTCAGGTGAACCAATGTGTAGCGAATTTGTCCAAGCTGGTTTAGAGGGTGAAAATCAAAAAACTATAATTCAACGCTTGGTAATGACTAAGCGTAAACAAGTAGCACCAGAAAGACGCTACGGACGAGAACATTTAAGAGCGCATGAGCTTTTATACACTAACCCTAAAGATGGCTCTCTTTGTTCTTTGAATACTAATGCACCTTGTGAAATGTGTGTAGATTGTTTCCTCTACGGCTTCGCGGCTGGTGGGGGTGGCGCTCAAAAAAGTCGCATTTGGACTGAAGACGCTTTTAGTATTTTACCTGCTAGTGATGTTGTAGGCGATCGCACCATAAACGCCATCTACGAAACTGGTACAATGCGCGATGAAAAAGGTAACGCCTCAACAGCTTTAAATACTAGCGAATACATCAAACCAGGCGTGCATTTTCTGGATGTCGTCACCCTGAAAGATGTAACTGCTGATGAACTGCGTTATATCATCGGTAACATTCTTTTCACAAGTCGTTATGGTGCGGTTTCCAGTCGTGTTGGACGCATGGAAAACGAGATATTAGGTGTATTTGGTAGTATTACCGAACTTTCTAGTTCTCTAGAACTTGTACAAGCTACTTATGATGTCTTAGGTAAACCTTTAGAACATCCCTTGAATATTAATCAATTAATTACAGCAAGCAAACAAGTAATTGCTAATTGGAAAAATAAGAGAGGAGTTTCTGTGCAGCTATCTGAAGAAGAATTAGCAAGTTTAATGACTGATGTAGAAACTAATTGGTCAGAAGCTGAACGTGATAATTTTCTCAAGCGTTTAACGCAATCCTATGAATCCTTCCGTCAGGTTGCGCCTGAAAAGAAAAAGGCTAAGGCGAAAGGCAAAAATACACCAGTTGAAGTAGAGATTTAGGTTATGTCAACAATTCCTTTTCAGCAGGCAAAACTTGTTGAATTATACTGTCTCGAACCAGTCTTTTTTGCCTCTAGGGAGTTGTCTGATACCTATTACACTGAGGGGGTAATTGGGAATTATGCTCTTACTTATGCTTTAGGTAAGGTAAATTCCCCCTATCGCCTCCAAGGTCAGGCTACAGGACGACCAACCTACAAAGAAGATTTACAACCAATAGCGCACGATTTTTATATCTTACCAGCTTCACCAGTAGGCAGAGTGACATTCAGATTTGAACGTTTCAATGCTCTTTCTGATTCATACTGGTATGCGATGACTAATAACCGTGTTGCTACGGCGCGGGAAGATTTACCATTACAACGTCAAGGGAAAAAACCAAGTTCATTTAGACCAAGTAATTTTCCGCAAACTGGAAGACTGCGGATGATTGAACGCAGAAACAAATTTCAAACTTTAGTATTTGGAAATTACCAATTACCAAATTATATTCGCCTTGGTAAATTCATGAGTAAAGTCAAGGTGAATGTGCTTAATGAATTTCCTGTAACTTTACTACCAGAAGGTGAATATCAAAGTCAACATTATCTAAATGCTGCTGATTTACCACAGCAAATAGAGGCTTTAGCGTTCGATTTAATTTCTATCCCTCCTGCACCAATTATTAAAAATCTTCGTTTTCGGGGTGCTGCTTGGCAAGTTGGGGAAATGGTTGTACCAGCAGGGTTACATTTTTGCGGTAGAGAAAGTAACAATGGGTAATCAAAAATTAGTTATCAGATTAGAACCGCGCAGTATTTCAGCTTGTGCATCTTTGCCAGATGAACTATCTTTTATGGAGAATGCACTTCAGCACCAAGTTGATGTATTTGAACAATCTAAGGATGCAGATATTATCCTTGATTTAGCACCAACTGGCACAGGTAAAACCAACGCAGGGCTAACAGTATTAAAACATCAGCCAAATAAAAGTGCTGTTTATATTGCTCCAACTAATGCTTTAATTGAACAGCAAACAGAAGCAGCAAAAAAGTTTGTTACTGATGCTAACTTACCTCATATAGTCAAATCAGCTTCTGCTAAAGATATTAAAAGCTGGTCTAACGATAAAGTTGGCAGTCGTTCAGGGGAAAAGCTGTATAACGTATTACGGAATCCAGCTACAGTTTTTCCTGATGTTGGGGCTAATACGCCCATCATTTTAGTCACAAATCCTGATATATTTTACTACGCAACTTTCTTTGCATATAACAACCTAGATAGAGGTAATATCGCCAGTAGTTTTTACACCAAATTTTCGACAGTCATTTTTGATGAATTTCACCTCTACGATGCTAAACAGCTAGTAGGAATGCTGTTTTATCTCGCTTATTCTCACGTTTTTCGCTTTTTTGAGAACGGACGCAAAGTAGTATTGCTGACAGCAACACCAGAACCAGCTTGTGAATTAGCATTGCAGAATTTAAAACAGGCTGGTGTCAAGATAGCAAGAATTGATGGAGAGGCAGGTAATGCTAATCTTTTACCGTCACAAACAGCAGTTAATCTGGAATTAAGACCAAAACCAGATAGTAAGGAAGAATGGTTAGTAGAGTTAGCAGCAGAAGTTGTCCAACGTTTTCGAGAAAGACCTGATGAAAATGGTGCTGTAATTCTTGATTCTCTTGATAATATTAATCGTCTATCAGATTTACTTCGACAGCAAGGAATTGGTGATTACATTGGGCGTATAACTGGCCCTGCGCCAAAAAAAGATAGACAAAGGGCTATGCAGTGTCAAATTATTTTGGCCACTAGCACTGTAGATGTAGGATTTAACTTTGAAAGACATCCTGAACCGAAACGGCAAAATTTAGATTGGTTGATTTTTTCAGCACGCGATCGCGCCGCATTTTGGCAGAGAATTGGTAGAGTAGGGCGTGTTTTGGGTAAATCTGAAACTAATATTGATTCAGAAGCTATTGCTTACTTACCTACTAACGCTTGGGAAGAAGGCTTAACGTCTCTAGATACTATTAGGGGACGTACAGCGCTAAAAGAGGTACTTGATACACTTCCTTGTTTAGATAAACCTTTTTTAAAAGCCTACTGGCGTTCAGAAGCATTTCTAGAAATTGCCCGTCCCTTGTTGGAATTGGAAGAAATGTTTGAAGGTTTAGCTGAGGAAAAATTGATTTTGGAGTTATTCAATACTCTAAAATCGATTTTTGAAGGAAACAGAACTTGGGATGATTATCGCTATAGAATGAAACTTTTACGAGGTGCTGAAACTATTGCGAAAAAAACTCCCAAAGAAATCAAAAAGGATTGGAAATATATCAAAGGTGGTCAAGCATTTGTTAAAACTTTTATCAAAGCTAAATTTTCTGAAGATTGGGATGACTTACAAGCTGGACGTACAACTTTAGACGAATACGTAGATTTATTTAACAAAGATGAAGAGGCGCTAGCTGAGTTAAAAGAATTTGCTGAAGTTTTTAGTACGAGCTATGCACCTTTATTTAGTTTTCGTTCTAGTCTGTTTGAAAGTCTTTCCATTCGTGACCCTCATGGTTTTATTCTAGATGAATCGGAGGAAACAAGACTAGATCCTTTTCACCTATTACGCTATTACGAATTTGTCCAAAATGGTGATTATATTGAAGTCACCAGTCGCGCTACTGAAGCTTATCAATTGAGTTTTCGATTGCGTTATACTGATAACTGGCAAGAATTTATCAGTACAGAGCTGAATAAACTAACAGCTTTTAAAAATTGTCAAATTATCCGCAGTGCTGGAGGAGCAATACGACCTACACCTCTAATACAAGCTTTGAATAGGCATCTTTTACCAGGAGTAATTATTTGCCCAAGAACAAATGCTGCTGTTATTTTCCAATTAAACAAGCAAGGAATTATTTCTTATCCAATAACCATCGTTTGTAATGATATGGAGAAAGAATATAGATTCTTTTCAGGCTTGTCAGGAATTTTAACAATGGCAATGAAGTTTAAACAATTACGTCTTCCAGATGATGAAGTTTTTATTGCAGGATAAATAATTAAATTCTCGCACCAATGGTGCGAGAATTTGTAGAACATCGATTTATAAGTATATTTTTCTCACATCCATCGTGAAACACTATCAACAACAATCCAACGCCTTCCCCAGCGATTACCTAAACAACTTGTGGGGAGAAATCCAAGCTTGTCCTTACTTTGCTATCAACAACCTCAACCGCGATTTTGTCGCCACTAAAGGATTTTCTGTAGTATTTCAGCGTTCTGGATTAGCAAAAGTAGAACAGCAGTTTCCCTACTTCAAACCTTACCTCGATTTGGCTCTCCAGCCGAATTGTAACGCTTTTTACCTCAATCCTTTACAGCTAAAGGAAGGCTCCCGCGTCGATCCGCATATCGATCGCTCCTTACGTTCCTACTCCAAAACCATTGAACCGCCTGCGGTTGTCAGTGTTCTCTATGTGCGCGTACCTGCGGATATGGAAGGGGGAGAACTGGTATTGCGATCGCACAAACGCCAACTTGGGCAAATTAAGCCCCAATTCAATACTTTAGTTTATTTTCAAGGTGATTTAACCCATTCGGTTAACGCTGTCAAAACCCCAGGAAATCGCTTAAGTTTAGTTTGTGAACAGTATAGTTTGAGTGATGCTGAACTCCAGGAAATCCCTGAGTTCACTGTAGAGTCAAGAATCACTCAGTCTACAACCAAAAAGAGAAAGTATGCCTCATAGTTTAGTGTTGAATTTGCTACCTCAATCGCCCATTCCACCACAGTATCTTACAGGTAGACATCTCCACGCCCTATTTTTAACCCTCGTTAGTTCTGTGGATAGCACATTAGGCGATCGCTTGCACGATTCCACTGCTGATAAAGCTTTCACCCTCTCCCCCCTGCAAATAAAGGGACAGGGGATAGGAGATAGGGGACAGGATCGGGGTAAATCTAAAATTTCTACTAGCAGTAGTTTGCAATACTCACATCAACAACCCATTCCCGCCGGAACTCCTTGTTGGTGGCGTATCTCTTTATTAGATGACACTCTATTTGGCAAACTTACCCAACTCTGGCTAAATCTTAATCCCAATCGCCCTTGGCATCTTGGCCCGGCTGACTTGTATATTACCAGCATTCAAGGCACACCCCAATCTATTCAACCTTGGGCAAATGCCACTACTTATGCTCAATTATACGAAGAAGCTAGCGATCGCAATTCTTCCATTAATCTTACCTTTTCCACGCCTACCGCCTTCCGTCAAGGACAGTATGATACTACCCTTCCTACCAGAGAATCTGTGTTTAACTCCCTACTTTCGCGGTGGAATAAGTACAGTGGCATAGAATTAAATCAGATTGCGATCGAGTCAATATTTCCCTCATTTGTCAATATTCACACAGAAATATTAGCTGATTCTCGCAGCAAATTTATTGGCATTATTGGCGAAGTTACCTATAAGATTTTAGGAACAGTTGAACCAATACAAATAAAGCAAATTAACGCTTTAGCTGACTTTGCTTTATATAGCGGTGTTGGCAGAAAAACAACAATGGGTATGGGAATGACGCGGCGGCTGTATTCTCCCTAATTTCAATAATCATTTAAAAACCACCTAAGTTATGAACCAAACTGAATATATTTCCATTGCGGCATTGAATCAATATGCCTATTGTCCGCATCGCTGTTGGCGGATGTTTTGTGCAGGAGAGTTTACCGATAATCAATACACAATTGAAGGTACAACTTTACACGATCGCGTCCACACTACAAGCGATGTACAGCGAGGAGAAACTTGGCAAATTAGAGCAATTTGGCTAAAGTCGGAGCAATACAAACTCATCGGCAAATCTGATTTAATTGAAGCCGAATCAGGTCAAGTTTATCCAGTAGAATACAAACGAGGACGCAAAGGCGAATGGGATAACGATGAGTTGCAAGTTTGTGCCCAAGCCTTATGTTTAGAAGAGATGACAGGACAACCAGTTAACAATGGATATATCTATTATGCCCACTCTCATCAACGGCAATTAGTAGAGATTAATGCAGAGTTACGGCAAAGTGCGATCGCAACTATTCAATCTGTCACAAATCTCCTAGAAACAGGAGCAATGCCAAAACCAGTTTACAGCAAACGCTGCCAAGGATGCAGCCTTTATTCGCAATGTTTACCCAAAGCAACCGATAAAGTCAAAAGTTATCAAGAAGTAAATTAAATCATACCCTAATACAGTTTTCAGATCAGCTCCAAAGCATCATGTAGAGACGCGATTTATCGCGTCTTAAAAGACCAATTATTTACACCAACAGTCCTTGATAACCGTATCGAATCATACCCGATAAATCTATTTCCTCAAACCCAGATTATTATTAGGAAGAATCAAAAATGGGAACACTTTACGTAACACAAACCGATGCTTTTATCGGCAAAGTTGACGAACGTCTCACCGTCAAAGCTGAACAAAAAACTATCATGGATATTCCTTTAATTAAACTAGAAGGAATTGTAGTACTAGGACGGGCTACTATTTCTCCCGCCGTCGTCAGTGAACTTTTAGAACGTCATATCTGTTTAACATTTCTCACACAAAATGGACGATATTTAGGGCGTTTAGAACCAGAAGTTACCAAAAATATCTTTGTTCGTAAAGCCCAATGGCAAGCTGTGGGAGAATCACAACCAGCAATACACTTAGTTAGAGGATTTGTGCGGGGTAAATTGAAAAATTACCGCCATAGCTTACTTCGCACTCAGCGAGAACATCCTGATACTGACCTGAATAATAACATCACTCGATTGGAAAACGCGATCGCACCAATCGAAAAAACTAACAGTATTGATTCCCTCAGAGGCTTAGAAGGTGCTGGTAGTGCAGCCTATTTCGGTTGTTTTCAACAGCTAATCAAAACCTCAGAATTTCAGTTTGAAGCCAGACGCCGCCGCCCACCAACCGATCCAGTTAACGCCCTACTGAGTTTTGGGTATTCATTACTACGGCATGATGTACAAGGTGCTTTAAATATTGTTGGCTTCGATCCTTATCTAGGATACCTACACGTCGAACGTTATGGTAGACCTTCCCTAGCCTTAGACTTGATGGAAGAATTTCGTCCTTTAATAGTAGATGCTGTAGTGTTGTCGCTGATTAACAAGCGATCGCTAACTTTAACTGACTTTACCACCGAACCGCTCAGTGGTGCTGTGTCTTTAACCAAAGAAGGACTGCATACATTCCTTCGCGCCTACGAACAAAAGAAACAATCGGAGTTCAAACATCCAGTCATGGGAAACAAATGCACCTACCAAAAAGCCTTTGAAATTCAGGCGAGGTTATTGAGTAAATACCTGATGAACGAAATTGATAAATATCCTCCTTTAGTTCTTAAATAACTCCTTATTAACCCATGTATTATATTGTTGTCAGCTACGACATTCCAGAAGATAAACGTCGGACAAAAATCCATTCGGTTCTCAAGTCTTACGGACAATGGATGCAACTGAGTGTGTTTGAGTGCAATATTACTTCCACTCAGTATGCTAAACTGCGATCGCGTTTAGCCAAATTAATTAAACCCGACACCGATAGCGTCCGCTTTTATTTTCTCTGTGGCTGTTGTCAAGCAAAAGTCGAACGCATTGGTGGAGAACAGCCGCGAGACGAAACAATTTTCTTTGCTGAGTCCCCTTCTAGCTAGGTTCCTGCATCTAAAATGCGCGGAAGGGTAGGTGTACAAATTCCCCAGCCCCAAAAAAGCGGTTCTATCCCAACTCCAGTAAGGCTTTCAACCCATTAGTCGCCTAATCCTCATCCGCGCAATCTCTGAAATGCTTATCAAAAAACGATTTCAGCCTTTAAATTTTCCTGGCGCTCTTTCCAAACGAATTCTCTAATGCTATGATTACTCTTTATCCGCGAAACTGCACCTTGAAAACTAAATACAGCTTGGGTTTCAGCCTACTGCGATTGCAATTTATCAAAATCCCTATTAGGGATTGAAACAATTTCGTTTGTGCCAAAGCTACAAGGTTCGCCTATTGCAATTTATCAAAATCCCTATTAGGGATTGAAACCGGTTTATTGGTTAATTGCGGTAGCTACTACGATAATTGCAATTTATCAAAATCCCTATTAGGGATTGAAACATTGATGAATCCCAAAGACCAAGTTCGTGGAAAGATTGCAATTTATCAAAATCCCTATTAGGGATTGAAACAGGACTAGGATTAGGATTAGGTGATGGACTTGGAAATTGCAATTTATCAAAATCCCTATTAGGGATTGAAACTTATGCGAGACCACCCCCCAAACAGTACTTTCCTTATTGCAATTTATCAAAATCCCTATTAGGGATTGAAACGATTCTTGAATAGTAATTGAACAATTATAAAATCCCGAATTGCAATTTATCAAAATCCCTATTAGGGATTGAAACCCAAAGTTCAGTTAAAAACTGGGCTTGCCCTATTGCAATTTATCAAAATCCCTATTAGGGATTGAAACTTTGGTAATACCAAGTTTGCGATCGTTGGCTCAGATTGCAATTTATCAAAATCCCTATTAGGGATTGAAACGGGTATGGACATAATTATTCATCTAAAGCAAGAATTGCAATTTATCAAAATCCCTATTAGGGATTGAAACATCCAGGTATTCTGAGTCCAAGTTAACCGGGTATAGATTGCAATTTATCAAAATCCCTATTAGGGATTGAAACGCTTAAAAATGTAATGTCTGACTTGGATAAACAAATTGCAATTTATCAAAATCCCTATTAGGGATTGAAACAACCCTTGCCACTCTCTACCCCCTTGTTTCTTAAATTGCAATTTATCAAAATCCCTATTAGGGATTGAAACAAAAAGGTTACAAAATAGAGGGGAGTATGCACCAATTGCAATTTATCAAAATCCCTATTAGGGATTGAAACCCAGTTTAATTAAATCTTGAAGGTGCTCAAATTATTGCAATTTATCAAAATCCCTATTAGGGATTGAAACAGGCTATTGCAATGAATCCAATATTGAGTTAAAATTGCAATTTATCAAAATCCCTATTAGGGATTGAAACCAACTTCTGTTGCCTGTGAGTATTTTGCTCGGATTGCAATTTATCAAAATCCCTATTAGGGATTGAAACTACCATCTGCATCTAGGAATCCCTCAATGGGGTATTGCAATTTATCAAAATCCCTATTAGGGATTGAAACTAGGCTGAGTAGGCAACCACTCATAAACATCAAAAATGCGATTCATCGCGTCTCTTGCCTTAATCGAACAGTATTCCGGTCAGCGACCGAGTAAGAAGTAATTAATTCAAAATACTACAAAATATTAGTATTAAGGATTGAAACTTCTACATCTTAATCCCCTACAAAAATTGGAAAAAGGGTGGGCAAGCAGCCATTGGTGTCAACTTAACGTGAAACCCTTGTCAAAACGGGCTTCCCATGACAATCTGCGTTACCCCACCCTAACCCTCCCCGATATATTGGGGAAGGAACTAGATTTCTTGTTTCCTCCCTTTATAAGGGGGGATTAAGGGGGGTAAAACGACTGTGGAATAAACGTTTGAGCTTAAGTTGACACCAATGGAAAGCAGCCCACCCTAAACCATTATTTACTTAGCAATACTTTAAACAGGTGCTTCAGTAGCAGACTTACCAACCAACATTGCGGTATTTTCGTCGCTTTCGAGGATACCGAATTCAATCAACAACTCTTCTAACTCTTCCATCTCAATAGGGGTGGGGACAGTGAGGTTCTTGTTGTCGATAATCTTGGTAGCCAATGTCCGATATTCGTTACTTTGATTGCTGTCAGGTGCGTACTCGTTAACAGTCATCCGGCGCAATTCTGCGTGTTGAACGATGTTGTCACGAGGTACGTAGTGAATCATTTGGGTGTTCAAACGTTTTGCCAAGGTTTCGATTAAATCGATTTCCCGGTCAACGTTACGGCTGTTACAAATCAAACCACCCAAGCGCACACCGCCTGTGTGAGCATATTTGAGAACACCACGAGCGATGTTGTTAGCTGCATACATCGCCATCATTTCACCAGAGGTAACGATGTAGATTTCTTGTGCCTTACCTTCACGGATAGGCATAGCGAAACCACCGCACACAACGTCACCCAAAACGTCGTAACTTACAAAATCAACATCTTTGTAAGCACCGTTTTCTTCTAAGAAGTTGATAGCGGTGATAATACCACGACCAGCGCAACCCACACCAGGTTCAGGGCCGCCAGACTCCACACAACGGACATCGCGGAAACCAGTCAACATTACTTCTTCGAGTTCAATATCTTCTACAGCACCACGTTCAGCAGCTAATTGTAGAACGCTGGTTTGAGCTTTACTGTGTAGCATCAAACGGGTAGAGTCAGCTTTAGGGTCGCAACCAACAATTAAAATGCGTTGACCCATTTCAGCCATAGCTGCAAGGGTGTTTTGAGAGGTGGTAGATTTACCAATACCGCCTTTACCATAGAAAGCTATTTGTCTAATCTTTTGGTCAGTCATGGTTGTGTTTTCCTACGATGATTTAATTGATGAGTCGGAAGCTTGATGTGAGAGATTTACCCTTGGTGTTATAGGGAAGTAGAGCCTATTGGCAATCGCACCCCGACAAAACAGTTAAAATCAGAATATATTTACCCACGAAGCTTAGACGCAGATGTACTTGTCATCAGACATCGCTCAAAGGATAGATAAATCTCTATCTTTTAACAACGAAGCCTTAAAAACTTGGACTTCAGCATTATTCATTTGTTGTAACGAATCCCAAATGGTTGCTCAAGCCTCAAGAGTGGTTGCAGCAGGAATTCAAATGAACGCAGATTTGTTCTCTGAACCACACAACCAACCAAATTGCAATCCACTCTTAAATGGTCGCTACAACTTATCTAATTTTGCTGATGTCTAGTCGCCAAGAACATCTATAGCGCTTCTCATTTCGTGATTGATGCAGCAGGATAAATTCCAGTCCAAAAGTAGCAGTTGTAGATACAGCGTATAATGCCTGCATCAGCAACTAATAATAGTCTGGCTTAGACAATATCTTCGTGACTTTTGACAGTATGGTTAAATTCCTGAAAATTGTGGAATGATACCATTCTGCTTAGAGTTTTCGTTCCAAAAGTCAGCAACTGCTTCAACTCAGTTCGCGGTTGAAAATGTTTGCTCCCGCAAGACTAAGTTAGTAAATATTCTGTATTTCTATGGATTTGTCAGGCTGTACTAAGAGTCTTTCTTCCCAGACTCCAAGAGTAATCGCCTTTAGTGGGTAATGCTCTAGCTAGGTTAGCCAACTCTTATTGGCTCATACCCAGATAAATTTCAATTGACTTCAAGTTCTTCCAAAGGCTACCATCCTACTCAATCTAGTTTTAGATTTTCGTTACAAAAAGATGTAGCGATTTGAAGTTTACTTACCAGAACAAAAAAACTTGATTGAGCTTGCCTCAAACTTGTCTTGAAGTCTTTTTGTGTTTTCACTGTTTTGATTCCTATAAAAACCATAACATACATCTCACTAATTTATTTGCCGAATCTCAAATTATTTATCTACTCGCCAGAACATTATCCTTAGGATCTTTAATAGTCATAAGTTACGCGCTCATAGGTTGTTATTTAGTGAAAATATTTATCATAGTCAATCTGTGCAGTTAGATACTTTTTGATATTTTATAAAAGTATTTAAAAGTAATGTTTTTCAACACAAACAGAATTTATTGTTTTTGCACTCAAAACTTTTTTAGAAAAGTAGGTTAAATAACTCACAAAATTTCATGCGCTAATTAATAATGTAAAATATCTGAATTAGAGGTTGTTTGAAAAGTTTAATTTACAGCATATTTCAGGTAAATGAAGTACACGGGTAGGGGCACAGCCATGTTCCCTACGATATATCTGTACCTCAGCAAGTTGCAATCTGCTGTATTACTAGCCTTGGCGACTAGAAGTCGCGGCTATACAGACAAAACCCACCTTTCTTTGCGGAACGCTACGCGAACGTAGGTTACAACCCTTAATTTTGTATTAGTCCAGGCAGGTGGACTTCGCTTGTGTAGTAGCGAGTTATATTTAAGAGTCTCCCCTGCTTGTTCAACCAAGGAGGATTTCTAGGAAACCTTAATTTGTCAGAGCAAGAGGCTTTTGCCAGAAGGAACTAGAATTAGGAAACACCTCGCTGGGTTCTTCTGACTTTTGAAATTAGGAGTGCATGTGTGCCAAAATCCCCTAAATATTTGCTGATTGGATCAACCGAGACTTACAGCGGTAAATCTGCAACTGTTCTGGGTTTGTCTCATCAGCTACAGCAGAAAGGACTAGATATTACCTACGGTAAACCGCTCGGTACCTGTTTGAATTCGTCTAGTGGAACCGTAATTGAGGAAGATGTCCAGTTCATCGCTCTTAGCCTCAATTTGCCGGAAAACCGTGTTGCACCTACAATGCTGGCTTTGGATGAACTAAATGTGCAAAAGCGCTTGCGGGGGGAAGACAAAACCGATTATCAGCAGTCCTTAATACAGCAATATTTACAAATGTCCCAAGGAGATTTGGTGTTACTGGAGGGCCCTGGTGATTTGTCCGAAGGCAATTTGTTTGACTTGTCTTTGCTGCAAATTGCTGAAGTCTTGGATGCTGCGGTGCTGTTAGTCGCCCGCTATAAATCGTTACTTTCGATTGAGGCGCTATTGGCTGCTAAGGGGCGTGTAGGCGATCGCTTAATGGGAGTTGTCATCAATGATATCCCTGTAACCGAACTAGAAAGGGTTGACACTATCTTGCGTCCATTTTTGGAACAGCAGGGGATTCCGGTGCTAGCAATGCTGCCAAATAATGCTTTGCTCCGTAGCGTGAGTGTTGGCGAACTAGTCAAGCAGTTAAAGGCTGATGTTCTCTGTCGCAACGATCGCATGGATTTATTGGTAGAAAGTCTGGCAATTGGAGCGATGAATGTCAACTCCGCCGTGAAATACTTCCGCAAACGCCGAAATATGGCAGTTGTCACAGGAGGCGATCGCGTCGAAATTCAGCAAGCTGCTTTGGAAACCTCTACCCAATGTTTAATTTTAACTGGGCAACTACCCCCGCCACCGTTCATTCTTAGTCGTGCTGAAGAACTGGAAATCCCTATTTTATCTGTTGACTTAGACACTCTGACCACAGTAGAAATTGTTGACCGCACTTTCGGACAAGTCCGCCTCCATGAGCCAATTAAAGTTCAATGCATTCGCCAGTTGATGTCTGAGCATTTTGACATTGACCGGCTGTTATCTAAACTGGGTTTAACTCCCGCAACGGCATTGTCTTAGATTCATCAACTCAAATAACTGAGAACATCAATGCTCAGTTTTCAGTTAGGAGGCTCTATTCCCGCATTTCTCACAAGCTTGACCCGAATTTCTCACTCATAGTGTGGGAAGGGTGGGAGGTAATGCAGCGCTCATTGATGTGCAGTTACTCAATTCCTCCTCTTTCTCCCCACACTCCCCACACTCCCCACACCCCCCAGGGCACGGCGTGCTATTTCTTTCCACCTCATAGCTGGGACGTGCTTAACCCGCAATATCTTCCAGAACCAGGCAAATTTCAGTGCTTGACTCTCTTGAATGGCATTAGTTATGAAACACATTGGCTAGCCTGGTGTAACCAAGTAATGGAGTTACTGAAGCAAACAATCGAAAATTATTAGGGATGTCTAACTCAAGTTTTCCTCGCATCTACACGCTGTTTGGTAAAATATCTGGGTCGTTTAGTCTGATTATCCCCATCTTTGAGCCAATCAACAGACCTTATTAACCTCGATACATTAGCCCAAGAACTGGCGACAATCCAGCAAACAGGTTCTAAAAGAATTGCCTTGCTGGGTTCTCGTCACGTCCCGATTACGCATCAGAATCTTATTGAAATGATGACTTATGCCCTAGTTTTATCGGGTAATCGAATCATTACTTCTGGTGCTACAGGTACAAATTCAGCTGCCATCCGGGGAGCAACGCGGGCTGATCCGAATTTGTTAACGGTGATTCTACCCCAAAGTCTAGAACGCCAGCCTTTGGAATCGCGCCAGCAACTAGAACAGGTAATGCATTTAGTGGAAAATCCCAGTAATGATAATCTGTCCCTTGCTGAAGCTAGTTACCTGTGCAACAAGGAAATTGTTTCTCGCTGCCAGCAACTTGTCTGCTTTGCGTTTCATGATAGTCGTACCCTGCTGCAAACTTGTCAAGATGCAGAAGAACAAAGAAAAGTGGTGACGCTTTTCTACTTTGATTAGTCATTTGTCATTTGTCTTTTGTCATTTGTATTTGACTAATGACTAATGACTGATGACTGATGACTAAATAACCCATGACTAATAAGTAATGATAATTTTTTTGTACTCGATCGCTGCTGCCGTCGTTCTAATTTATGTGCCATTTTTGGTAGTAGCTTATGCCCGTGTGCGTATTGGGAATGAAATGTTTTCTACTCCTCGCGCTCTGGTTGATAAATTGCCACCCTATGCCCAACGAGCTACTTGGGCACATCAGAACACCTTTGAAGCGTTTATGATATTTGCCGCAGCCGCATTGATGGCATACATAACTGGTGTAAATTCTTTTACAGCCCAAGTAGCTGCGATCGCCTTTGTGGTAGCCCGTTTGCTATACTCGATTTTTTATATTTTGAATATACCCCTTTTGCGATCGCTGATGTTTGGCATTGGCTCTCTTAGCTCTGCCACTCTCATCTTCTTAAGCATCATCCAAGCTACTAGTTAATTGGGGCATTGGGCATGGGGCATTGGGCATGGGAATTATTATTAATGTTTTATGCCCAATTCCAAAATCCAAAATCTAAAATCTAAAATGTTTTATGGCTTCTACTTTTTCTTTTGATATTGTGAGCGACTTTGACCGACAAGAATTGGTTAACGCTGTCGATCAAGTTGTAAGAGACATCAAAGGTCGTTATGACCTCAAAGACACTGAAACTACTGTCGAATTAGTCGAAGAAAGCATTAACGTTAGTACTGACAGTGAGTTTACCTTAGATTCTGTACACACCATCCTGCGGGAAAAAGCCGCCAAACGTAACCTCTCCCAGAAAATCTTTGATTTTGGTAAAGTTGAATCAGCCAGTGGTAATCGTGTGCGTCAAGAAATCAAACTTAAAAAAGGCATCAGTCAGGAAATCGCCAAGCAAATTTCCAAATTGATTCGCGACGAATTCAAAAAGGTACAAGCCTCAATTCAAGGTGATGCTGTGCGAGTTTCTGCCAAATCTAAAGATGACTTACAAGTAGTCATGCAGCGACTAAAACAAGAAGACTACCCAGTTGCTTTGCAATTTACAAACTATCGTTAAAATATTCGTAATTCGTAGTTAAAAATTCAATTACGAATTACGAATTACGAATTACGAATTACTTTAAGCTCCTCCACCAATACTTTTTTGAAATGCCGGACGCTCAGATAACTGCTTCATATAGCTCAACACTGCTGGGTAGGAACTGAGGTCTAGCTTTAACATGATGGGAATGTAATTCAGAATAGACCCCACTGCCACATCAGCAACAGTAAATTCATTACCCAGCAAAAAAGGTTGCTTACTGAAAATTTCATTTAACGGAGTCAACAAACGGGGCATTTCTCGCTCCCGATTTGCTTCCACAAAAATCCCTGTAGCGAGAGTAGAATTAGCAAACAACACCCATTGGGAAAATACAGCACGTTCCTCTAGTGAAAGTGGAGTTTTACCATACTTATCGGCAAGATATAGCAAAATTGCTCCAGATTCCCAAAGTTGAAAATCCCCATCAACAATTGCTGGAACTTTACCAGCTGGGTTAATTGCCAAATATTCAGGCTTGAGGTGTTCACCCGCCTGCATATCAAGCTTGACAAATTCGTAGGGAACTTCTAGTTCCTCTAAATACCAATGAACAATTGACGCTCGACTACGAGCGCCGCCGTAAAGCTTTAGCATAATATTTAAAGAACTTTGTGAGTGTGGGAATGCTGTTTAACGTTGTCTTCTTTAGTGACAACTCTAGCGGCGTTTAATACCCGCTTGCGTTCAATGGAATACTTAAACTCAGTGTAGTTTGTACCTAAGGGAATCAAGGATTTTGCAGATTCACGACGCTTGTAGGTACGAGCTGCTGCAAAGGCCCGTGGCACAAATTCTTCTCCAAACTGAGCCGACTCTGGGAAGCCATCTGGCAGTAGTTGTGAATCGCCATCCAGTAGAGATCCCAAAGTTGTTGCATGAGCCAGCTTGTAGGATGTAGGAATGCCCTTTAACAGCGCTTCCAAAGCCGCAGAGGGAATCGGTTCTATAACTTCGATTTGATAAACTTCTCCATCTTCTTTGACGAAGCAGGTTGCCAAGCCGATAACAATGTAATCATCGGTTGCTAAATCTGGGGCATTGGAATAGGAAATTGCAGTTGTCATCGGAAAATTTCTCAAAACTTAAAAATTAAATCCAGGGATTGGGGGTTGGGGATTAGGCATGGAGGGAGAGGGGGAAGTGAATTCTCCGCAGTCCCCATCCCCAGTCCCCAATTCCCAATCCCCTCTTTAACGAACGGCTTGTTGGCATTCTACCAATTTGTCGCTCTCACCACCTGACTAGTCTTTGAGATTGACATCTGCTATTTCTGGAATTCACTTTTCGGATCAAGTATCCATAGTTGGGTTTGAGGAGCAATTATTTATTTAGGGCATAGATTCCGACTAGTACAGTACGGCGGAAATAAACCACCCATTCCAAATGAATAAAACATTTACGCTGTATTCATTTTTAATTTTTAATTTTTAATTTTTAATTCCGCCTTGCGGTACTAGTGTGAGTAGTTTAAATTCAGTCTTGAGATGGCTTTCAAGTAACCATAAATACCTTAAGAATAAACATAGCTGTAAAACCACCATCGGCAAAAAACTAGAATTTTATTTCACAAAGCAGGGATTTCAGGCAGGGAAAGATGAATATTCACTCATTTTTAGCTGACGATGACCAGCAAAGTAAACAATACAAGTATGTTCTAAATAGTACAAAGAAAATCCAAGAGCACAGGAAAAGCGATCGCAGCGCATCTACCTTAGGGGATAACTACTTACGCTCTTTTGCTTTGAAGTTGGCTCAACAAGGAGATTATACTGAAGCGATCGCAACCTTAACCCAACTAATTTACCGCCATCCCCACAATGCCATTGGCTACAACAACCGGGGGCTGATTTATTTTCAAAGTGGCGAAAGGCAAAAAGCGTTTTACGACTATAACACCGCCCTCAAGCTTAATCCCTATCTGGCTAGTGCTTATAATAACCGGGCAAATTACTACGCAGCTTGTGGAGAATTAGCAGTAGCACTTGCCGACTACGATCAAGCCATTGATTTGAATCCTAGCCACATCCGGGCATGGATTAATAGAGGCATTACCTGGCGTGATTTGGGGCAATACGAGGAGGCAATTGAGAATTTTGAGGTAGCACTGCTTTTCGGTCAACTAGAAGGTAATATCTGGGCTGAACGCGGCAGAACATACCATCTTTGGGGCGACTGGAATTATGCGATTGCTGATTATCGTCGCGCCCTCACTCAACTGCCTTCTCTTGACAACAGTAAAGATATTACTAGTTGTCGCTTGCGTCTACAACTCGAAAATTGGCTAAACGAGTTGCTATCTGAATCAGCGTCCTAATTGGTAGATTAGTTCTTCTGGGGGATTCAAAATCAAAAATAAATTATTAAATTTTGAATTGGAGTTTAGTGACGCTGTATCGCTAATGACTAATAGATGATAACTACATAGCTATTCAAAAATTAGCTATTAACCATTATTTATTAGCAATAATATAAATTAACACCCGGTCTATAGGTAGTCAAAATCACAAGAAACTTAAATAATCCCAAACTCGCCATTTCTCTTAGGGTGATGACTCTGTTTGTTCATTTTCTCGACGATCCGGATTCATCAACACCACCCGACGCTGGCTAGGATCAAATCGGTATCCTTGTTGTTGTCTAATACTTTTAGCCTGCTGGGGATCGAAGTTACGGTTAAATTCCGCCTGCAAATTATTGACGTGTCCTTCCATCAGCTTGACTTCAGTACTAATTTCTCGCAACTTTCCTTGCTGTAACCAATGATAAGGCAAAAGTTGTGCTAAAGCAGATGCTGCAACGGCTGTAATGACGAGATTAACTGCTATTTTGGCTGTGCTTTCCAGTGCCATGACCTGGTAAGAACGTTGACGAAGATGCCGCTTTGGTCGAGAAATGACCCGGCGTTTTTGTATAGGTTGTAACGGTGGTCTAGAAGGTTGAATCGCGTTCATGATGCTAAAAGATAACCTCGCTTAGTGAAGGGAAGCACTGTAAAAGCGCTCTGGCGCTAATTACTGCTTGATTTAGCTGTCATATTACTTCATTTTTTTGAAATAGCTACAAGTGTTGCACCAGTTAAAAAATAACCTGGCTTACGTAAGTGCAAGGTTTCTAGCTACTTATGGCATAAAGCCACAAGGTCTGGAAATTGCACCCCGTACTGCCAGGATTATTAGCTTTTTAACTGTGTCACATCGTAGGCTTATTTGTAAAGTTCTGTGGCTAATCGCCAAGCTAGAACTCCGGGGATCAGCGCCACAACTAGAGCGATGTAGACTTGAGTATCTGAGATGGAAGATATCTGAGCGATGTACAGAGTATCTAAGATAGGCATGGCTAAAAACCTCCTAACCTGAATAGATTTTGAACAGTTCGTTTACTACTTTTCCTTGTTTTGCCAAGATTTTGGAATATCTTGTTACAAGATGCAACAAAAGCAGTTATTAGTCAGTAGTCGTTAGTGATTCAACCTGAGAAAAATTTATAAAAATATGAATTTATATTTGGGTATCGACTTCGGCACATCTGGCGCACGCGGTGCAGTGATTGACGAGGAAGCTTGTTCTATTCAAGCTGAGGTACGATATGCCTTCCAGGACTCACCAGCCGCCGTTACGCCAAAAATTTGGCAGGAGGCTTTGTTTGCTCTGGTAGAACAAATACCTGAGAAATTGCGGCGAGAAATTAAAGCGATCGCAATTAATGGGACTTCCTCTACCGTCTTGCTGGTCGATGCTGTTGGCAATCCAACAGATGCACCACTTTTGTACAACGATGCGCGGGGATCATCTGTCCTAGAGCATTTGAGGAGTCTAGCACCCCCTAATCATACCGTGTTGAGTGCCACCTCCAGCCTAGCCAAACTTTTGTGGATGAGGCAACAACCCTCTTTTAGTGAAGCTAGATATTTCCTGCATCAAGCAGATTGGCTAGCGTTTCTGCTGCATGGACAGTTGGGGATTAGCGATTACCATAATGCTTTAAAGCTGGGTTATGACGTGGAAGAGTTGAAATACCCAGAATGGCTAGAAAACCTGCAAATACCGATTCAGCTACCCAAAGTTTTAATTCCTGGGACTCCGATTGCCGAATTGCGTTCTGAAATTGCGGATAAGTTTAGTTTCCGCCGTGATTGTTTGGTGTGTGCAGGTACAACTGATAGTATTGCTGCTTTTCTCGCCAGTGGGGCAAAATTACCTGGTGAAGCCGTGACTTCTCTTGGTTCAACGTTGGTACTAAAGTTGTTAAGTCGTACCCGTGTAGAAGATGCCAGATATGGAATTTACAGCCATCGGTTGGGTGATTTGTGGCTGACTGGTGGTGCTTCTAATACTGGAGGTGCAGTACTAAAGCAATTTTTCACAAATGCTGAGTTAGAAAGCCTTAGCCGGGAGATTGATGCATCAAAAGCCAGTGAGTTAGATTATTATCCGTTGTTGAAGGCAGGCGATCGCTTTCCGATTAACGATCCCAATTTACCGCCACGTTTGTCACCACGCCCAGATAATCCAGTGGAATTTTTGCATGGGTTGTTAGAAAGCATTGCCCGTATAGAAAGGCGAGGGTATGAATTATTACAGCAAATGGGCGCAGATAAATTGAGCCGTGTTTATACTGCTGGCGGTGGCGCGGCGAATGATATTTGGACTGCGATTAGGGCGCGTTATTTGCAGGTTCCTGTCGTACCGTCAGTGTACACAGAAGCTGCTTACGGGACGGCGCTGTTGGCGATGGGAGGCGGAATTAAGGGTGAACAAGAGTAATTGTGTAACAATCTTTTCGTAGGTATTTCGTAAATCAGTATCTATCCCAGTGACAATCTACATATCTCGGCCGATACTGTGATTATTAGATACCGGACTATAGATTCCAGGTTCATGATCTGGGCAGCTATTCGGGGATGGGTGCTTCGCAGCAAGCGAATGTTATCTGTCCCCTTTACTAATTATTAGTGTGAGTTCTGAGGAGATACGCTTGGGTTAAGGCTAAAAGTCTTTATTTTTTAACGAACCGCAGAGGCACAGAGGGCACAGAGAGAAGAAATGCTTGAGTTCTGAGGGGATTAGGAGAAAAGAAAAAGATTTTTTAAGAAGGTTTGACCTGCGCGATCGAGATTATCATCTAGGGAAAAGGTGAGGCTGCGGACTCGGATTTGATCGCTTTTAATATCTAGTGGCTGTGTCAAGTCTTTGGGGTATATCAAAAAGGCTTCCTTGCATTTTGTTGTGTTTGCGTAGCTGATCATTTGATGAATATCTGTATATCCTGCCTGTTCAGGGGCTTTATACTTTGTATCCAAAACTGCTATTGTTTTGCCAGTAGCAGCATCACACAGTAATATATCTATATGGAAGTGCCGATTTTGACTAATTTCTATTGGATGTTGCTGTTTGAAAAAATAGCCTTGCGGCGTGTTTTTCTTAAGCCATTCTGCAACAAAAAGTTCATATAAATGTGCCATATCGACGAGAAAGGGTAAGGTTTTGTAATTTCCCCTCTCATGACTGGGACTACTATTTTCTAAAAAGAATCGACATAAATTATGTAATAGTTGATAGTCTGGATTGAGGCGATTATACTGTCTAGCGATACAATCTTCTGCACTACAAGGTTGCAACGATACTAATCCTTGTAGAGCGTGATAAGCTTTTCGCACTGTTAGTGATACTCTTTCTGAACATAAACTACTACGACCAATTATATAAAGTGTCCATGCCAGGATTTGATTTTCTTTAATATCAGCCGTATGTTCTTCGTAATCGCATTGAAGTTTAACATTCCACGGTTTTTGAATTACCTGTCGCACATCTAGCCTTCCCCGTACATAAGAAAGCTGCTGTGTTTTAGGCAAGTAAGTACGATATAATCCTTTGCGGTATCGTTCTAAAATTTTATCGGCTAATATCTGAGCCAGATTATTATAAAACTCCTCTAGAGATTCACAATCCATCAGCCCTTCAAGAAAGCGAAACCCTTTTAAATCGTAGGCATATTCCAGCATTCCGAAGAGGTTTTGGATAGGCACTTTCGGATTTATTTTTAGATGCAATTCAGGAGTGACAGGAATGTAACCTACCCATCCTTTAGCTTTGAGTTTCCAATGTTCTTTCGTTGTATAGGTAGGAAATTCTATATCTACTTGTATTTTGTATTTTTCATATAACTCGACTCCGGCTGAATCGTGTATTTCATCACGCTGAAATGATTTATTTTCGTATTCTATAAGTTCAATAATTTTTGGTTGTGCTGGGTTTATATCCATAGTTTATTTTTTATTTCATCCCAGCGAAAGTTATCTACTTTTTCTAGCTGGTTAAAAAAGTATTCTTCTAAATATGGTTCAATTTCCATGCGCCATATATCTTCTATATCTTCACGTAGGTTATCTGTTAAAAAGAATGAAATACCAATTTCATAGTTTTTGTCTGAGATTGCCTGATTTAATTGCTGTAAAATATTAATTAATCCCTCTACTGCAAAACCTCTTCTTCGGTGATAATTTCGCAGCACCTCATAGTTTGAGCGAAGTTCAATAAATGCAAAGCGACGGCGTAGCGCATGATCTATATTGGCAATAGACCTATCTGCTGTATTCATCGTGCCAATAATGCGGACATTTTCTGGAATGCGAAAAGTGTTACCGCCGGCTAGTGGAATTTCTCTATCTCGGTACTCAAGTAAGTACATTAGTTCGCCAAAAACCTGTGCAAGATTAGCACGGTTTATTTCATCGATAATTAGAACACAAGTATTTTCACGAGACTCAGCTTTTTTACAAAATTCTAAAAATCTTCCTGGAACCAGTGGATATGCTAATATTCCATTTTGACTTTGAGGACGGATGCCTTGAATGAAATCTTCATAAGAGTATGCGGGATGAAATTGCACCAGTTCTGAGAAACCGTCACCGCCACTGATTAAGTGTTGAGTAAGTTTTTCAGCAAGATAGGTTTTTCCTGTTCCAGGTGAACCATATAAAACTGCTTGAACTTTACGATTAATCGTGCGTATCCAGTCTTCTAGAACTAGTTGGGAAACTCCAGTATCTTCAGTACATTGGTCTAAGCTATATATAGGTTGACTAACAGCAGGTATTGGCTTTTTAGATACTGCTTGTAAAAATAAGGGAAGATAATATTGAAACCATTTTTTAAATTTATTAATTAGTTCTTCTTGAGAAGAATTTAATATTTCTTTTTGATTAAAATAACAACTATCACCATTATATGCAAAATCAAATGCTTTAACATTTTCCGCAATTATATTTGCTATCATTACAGGATTTTTTTCTCCAATATTTCTGGCTAAAAATGCTCCTGCACTATCTAGAAATTTTATTCTTATACTTGTATCTATTAATTCTATGTATAATAATGAAAATATATCTAAATACTTATGCAAACTGATTTTATAAGGGGATACTAATATAGTAAAATCTATTTCAATTAATTTATCTGATGTTATTTTATAAAAATTATTGGCAGCAATTTCACATGGTATTTGTTGATGTATAAAGTAACAAAAGTTAGTAAAAGGCTGGTTTACTGTGTTTTGAAAATCTTTATATTCTTGAGAATTATAAATATTATTATCCTTACCCTTATGCTTATTTTTGTATTGTTTAATTACTTCAAAGGGATTACAAGAAAAAATTGTTTTTAAATTTTTATTATTATCCATAAAAAATCCAAATATTAAAAATAAAAATTTTTACCACTTTATCTCAGTAGTCATTTCATCCTACTGAGTTTAATAAATAAAATGCTAGCGTACAAACACGTAAAGAAAAGAACGCCAAATTGTGGGTTGAAAGTAACCGGATGCTGCGGCGCTACAGTGTAGAAGCTAATGACAGCAAGCGTAACACGGAGACAAAAAAGTGCAAATCACTAAGCGCAATGTTGAATTAAGAGTAGATGGCAGCTTAATGCGTGTTTATGTTGCGGCTCCCAAAGCAGCAGGAAAATACCCTGGTATTGTCTTCTACAGTGATATTTATCAGTTAGGCGATCCAATGATTCGCCTAGCTAACTACTTAGCAGGATACGGCTATGTAGTAGCAGCCCCAGAAATTTTTCACCGAATAGAGCCAGTTGGTTTAGTAATTGAGCCAGACGATCTGGGAAGGATGCGGGGTAATGACGATGCGCGTCGAACCTCCGTAGCTGATTATGATGCCGATTGCCTTGCTGTGATTGAATTTCTGAAAACAGAGAGTGCGGTTTCTCCAAATCAAATAGGTACTCTCGGTTTTTGTATTGGTGGACATTTAGCTTTCCGCGCAGCATTTCAAAGCGAAATTCGGGCTTGTGTCTGCTGTTACCCGACTGGTATTCCTAGTGGTAAATTGGGTAAAGAGGTAGCCGATACAATCCAGAGGGTAAGTGAAATCAAAGGTGAGATGCTAATGGTGTTTGGTACTCTTGACCCTCATATACCAGATAGCGATCGCCAAATCATAATAAAAGCAATTGAGAACGCTAACATACCTCACCAAGTTTTCTTGTATGAAGCAGAACATACATTCATGCGCGACGACGGTTATCGTTATGATTCTAGTGCTAGCACCGCAGCTTGGTCTGAAATAGTAACTTTTTTGGGGCGCATATTTGCAGACTGAAAACTTATATTATTGCTTTCTTCGCGTCAAATTTGAGTTGTCTGCAACGCTAACAAACCAGCACCATAAGCAGGTTCATACCTCGCAAATATAACCTTTACATTAGGAAACTTCTTAAGAAGAGACGCTGTAAATCTTTCATGGATATTGCATCTACCGCGCCACACACTTCCCGTTGTGACTATTTCTAAAACTGAGTCGGCAGTAAAAATTGCATCAATTACTGTAGATGTAGCTTTTACTAACTCTTTTACAGCATCATCAATTATGATATTCGCTACTATATCACCTGACGCTGCTGCAAAATCTACAACTGGTGCTAAAGCTGCTATCTGTTTAACTCCCAATTCTCGGCGATATATTACTTCTATTAAATCTTCTATACTTTTCAAATCAAGATGCTGTTTGAAATCCTCTATCAAACTCGTTGATATTTCCCGTCCATCATAAGATTTTAATGCTGTGTTCATGGCTGCGATCGCAATTTTATAAGCGCTACCTTCATCTCCTAGAATATATCCCCAGCCACCGACTCGCTTGGTATCTCCCTGATGATTTCGGCCGAAAACTATCGAACCAGTACCTGCTGCAACCACAATTCCCACATTGTGACCAATTCCACCAACTAAAGCAATTAAAGCATCGTTACAAATTACAATATTTGCTGGCTGTAATGTCCAATTAATAGGCAGATATTTGTTATTCTGTAACTCTCTAACTAAACCTTTTACTACTTCGATATCTGTTGCACGACCTACACCCGCTAAACCCAAACATATCGCATCAATATTCACAGTATTTGTAATTATTACTGCCTCAACTGCATTGTGAATTGCAGATTGAATAGATTGTAGAGTGGCTTCAATACCTATACTCTGATAATTAGATGAGCCGGCTTCACCACGACCTAATACTTGACACGAATCATCCATTAAAACACAAACAGTTTTGCTACCGCCGCCATCTATTCCCAAAACATAACTCATGAACTGTAATAATGTTAATTATTTTGACGCTTCGGTTCTTCTTTTAAAGGTATAAAAAAGAGAGCAATCATCCCAGGAATGGTCAGCAAACAAACCAATATAAAAAATAATGGATAGCCTAATGCTTTTTGCAGATAACCGCTAATTAAACCTGGTAGCATCATTCCTAAAGCCATGATGCCAGTGGAAATAGCAAAATGAGAAGTTTTATATTCGCCTTGGCAAATATACATTAAATAAACACTAAAAGCTGTAAATCCAAAACCATACCCAAACTGCTCTAAGGAAACCAACGGATACACTAATGTTAGCGAAGGTTTAGTATAAGCCATATACACATAAAATATATCAGGCAAGTTCAAAGCTAAAGCCATAGGAAATAAACATTTTTTTAATCCATATCTAGAAATTAGCAAGCCTCCTAAAATTCCTCCGCAAATTAGGGAAATCACCCCAAATGTTCCGTAGGCTAATCCGACATCTGATGTTGATAGCCCTAAACCGCCTACTTCTGGTTTGTCTAATAAAAATAAAGAGGCTATCTTCACAAGCATTGCTTCGCCAAATCTGTAGAGTAAGATAAATGCTAAAATATTTATAATTTTATCTTGAGCAAAATATGAGCTAATAATTGGCCAAAAAGGTATATTTTCACTAACTTGTATTTGTCGTTGTTTATCTAATTCAGGTAAGGGTAAAATTAGGCGATGAAAAATAAACAGGATTGCTAAAATCAAAGCTGAGAAGCCAATAGATATAGTCCAGCTTAAAGGAATGTTGTTGAGAGACACTTCAAGCTGACCTGCTAATACTACTAATATTCCAGAGCCAAAGATGACAGCCATTCTATAAAATAGTGAGCGAATGCCGACAAAAAAGGCTTGTTGCTCTGGAGATAAAGCCAGCAGATAGAAGCCGTCTGTGGCAATGTCATAAGTTGCAGAAATAAATCCTCCTATTGTTAATGCTGCGAGGGAGATGAAAAAGAAATTTGGCAATTGTAAGGAGAAGGCTATTAAACCCAAGCAGCAGAAGATGGCAAATTGGCTATAAAGTATCCATTTGCGTTTGGTAGAGTAAATATCGACAATTGGGCCCCAAAACATTTTGATGACCCAAGGTAGATAGAGAAAACTTGTCCAAAGGGCAATTTGGGCGTTATCTATTCCGAGTTTTTTGTAAAAGATTACGGAAACTGTGTTGATGATAATGTAAGGGATGCCGGAGGTGAAATAGAGGGTGGGGATGAATGTCCAAGGGGAGGTTGTTTGGTGTTTCATGGATTTGGAGAACGAACCGCCAAGTCGCCAAGTGCGCCAAGGGGAGATTAAGAGAGGATGATGCGTTTGATGCCGTCTTTGAGAAGGGGGACGTTAAAGTTGATGAGAAGGGCTAAGGGGTAATTAGTCATTTTAAGGTAGGAGAGGACTTGAGCTTCGTGGATTGGGGCTAAATTTTGGACAGCTTTTAATTCCACAATTAAACAATTGGCAACCAGAAAATCTAATCTCCCCTTGCCTACTTCATGTCCTTTGTAATTTACTGTTACCGACTTCTCAACGAGATGGGGTATCCCACACCTGAAAAATTCTATAATTAGCGCCTCCTTATACACCTCCTCTAAAAACCCTGGTCCCAACACCCTATGCACCTCAATCGCCGCCCCAATCACAGCGTAAACTAATCTATCCACCTCCTCACTTGGCTCCCTTCTCTTGGCGTCCTTGGCGTCTTGGCGGTTCGTTTCCATCAATCCCTCTCCAACCCTGTGGCAAAATTTATTAGAGTCCTTCCTTAGTTTTCCCGCATGACCGCAACCATTCCCAATCTCCCCAGTCTCTACGACCCCTTTTCCACCGAAGCCAAGTGGCAAAAATTCTGGGAAGACAACCAAGTTTACAAAGCTGACCCCAACAAAGGTGGCGAACCCTACTGCATCGTCATTCCCCCCCCAAATGTCACCGGCAGCTTACACATGGGTCACGCTTTTGAAAGTGCCTTAATTGATACCCTTGTGCGCTACCACCGGATGCAGGGACGCAATACCCTATGGCTACCCGGAACTGACCACGCCAGCATCGCTGTGCATAGTATGCTGGAAAAGCAACTCAAAAAAGAGGGTAAGACTCGCTACGAATTGGGGCGCGAAAAATTCCTAGAACGCGCTTGGCAATGGAAGGCTGAGTCTGAGGGAACGATTCTGAATCAGCTACGACGCTTGGGTGTCTCGGTGGACTGGTCACGGGAAAGGTTTACCCTGGATGAGGGTTTATCTAAAGCTGTTGTCGAGGCGTTTACTCGCCTCTACGAAGAAGGCTTAATTTATCGTGGTGAATATTTAGTTAACTGGTGTCCCGCTTCTCAGTCGGCAGTATCTGACGTGGAAGTAGAAAATCAAGAGGTGAATGGAAATCTCTGGCACTTCCGCTATCCCCTCACGGATGGTTCCGGTTTTGTAGAGGTGGCGACAACTCGACCAGAAACGATGCTGGGTGATACGGCGGTAGCGGTTAATCCCAATGACGATCGCTACAAACATCTCATTGGCAAAACTCTAGCTCTGCCAATTCTACAACGAGAAATTCCCATTATTGGCGATGAATTTGTTGACCCGACTTTCGGCACAGGCTGCGTGAAGGTAACTCCCGCCCATGACCCGAACGATTTTGACATGGGTAAGCGTCACAATCTGCCGTTAATCAACATTATGAACAAAGACGGCACTCTCAACACCAATGCTGGGGAGTTTCAAGGACAAGACCGCTTTGTTGCTAGAAAAAATGTGGTTTCTCGCCTAGAAGCAGATGGCTTTTTGGTAAAAATAGAAGATTACAAGCATACCGTTCCCTACAGCGATCGCGGTAAAGTACCTATTGAACCCCTCCTCTCGACTCAGTGGTTCGTCAAAATTCGCCCCCTAGCTGACAACACTCTCGAATTCCTCGACCAGCAAACTTCTCCAGAGTTTGTCCCCCAACGCTGGACTAAGGTTTATCGTGATTGGCTAGTAAAACTCAAAGATTGGTGTATCTCTCGCCAATTATGGTGGGGACACCAAATTCCGGCTTGGTACGCTATCAGTGAAACGGATGGGCAAATTACTGATAACACGCCGTTTGTAGTGGCAAAATCGGAAGCTGAAGCTTGGAACAAAGCTAAATCACGATTTGGCGAAAATGTCAAGTTAGAACAAGACCCAGATGTGCTGGATACTTGGTTTTCTTCTGGACTCTGGCCGTTTTCGACTTTGGGCTGGCCAGAACAAACTCAAGATTTAGCGACCTACTACCCGACTACTACTTTGGTGACAGGCTTTGACATCATCTTTTTCTGGGTAGCCAGAATGACCATGATGGCTGGGTATTTTACGCAGCAAATGCCTTTCCAAACGGTTTACATCCACGGCTTGGTGCTGGATGAAAAAGGTCAGAAGATGTCAAAGACCAAAGGTAATGGCATTGACCCTCTGTTATTAATTGACAAATATGGTACTGATGCCCTGCGTTATACCCTAATTAGAGAAGTGGCTGGCGCTGGTCAAGATATCCGCTTAGAATACGATCGCAAAAAGGATGAATCAGCATCGGTTGAGGCATCGCGCAACTTTGCAAATAAGTTGTGGAATGCTGCCCGCTTTGTGATGATGAATTTGGATGGACAAACGCCGCAACAATTGGGGAACCCAGTAGCTATCGAATTGAGCGATCGCTGGATTATCTCGCGGTATCATCAAGTTATCAAACAAACCAGCAATTACATCGATAATTACGGGTTAGGGGAAGCAGCAAAAGGACTCTATGAGTTTATTTGGGGTGATTTCTGCGATCAGTATATTGAACTGGTGAAATCTAGATTGCAAGCAGATGCCGATCCAGTATCGCGGCGGGTAGCACAGCAAACCCTCGGCTACATATTAGAAGGAATTTTAAAACTGCTTCATCCGTTGATGCCTCATATTACCGAAGAAATTTGGCAAACTCTCACCCAACAACCAGCAGATTCACCGCAAACTTTACCATTGCAAATATATCCCCAGGTAGATGCAAACCTAATCGATCCAGCTTTAGAAGAACAATTTGAATTACTGATTGCTACTATCCGCACAATTCGGAATCTGCGCGCAGAAGCGGATATTAAACCAGGGGTAAAAGTGACAGCGAATTTGCAAACTGAAAGCGAGAAGGAGCGGCAAATTCTCACTGCTGGACAAGATTACATTAAAGATTTGGCGAAGGTTGAGACTTTAACCATTACTGACAAGGAAGAAAGCCAAACTGTTGTTGTTAAAAAACCTCAGAGGGGTTTGAAGACAATTGGCTTAATTATTGTGGCCATTGTCTTTGGTAGACTAGGTTTAGCTGTGGGAAATGCCATTGATGACACTCCCATTGTCGGAACTTTCTTTGAAATAGTTGGTTTTGGTTACACAGCTTGGTTTGTCAGCCAAAATTTACTAACTGCTCAAGCGAGACTTAGATTATGGGGACGCTTTTTCCCGCAGAGAGAATTAGAACAACCACAAGAACCAGAAAATGCGATCGCTGGTGTAGTTGGTACAATCCAAGTGCTAATTCCCCTTGCTGGTGTGGTAGATGTCGCAGCAGTTAGTGCCAAACTACAAAAACGCCTGAACAAAGTAGAAGCAGAAATTAACGGGCTAGGTGCTAGATTAAGCAATCCTAAGTTTGTTGAACAAGCACCTGCTGATGTAGTGCAAGCAGCGCGAGAAGCTTTAGCCGAGGCAGAAAAACAAGCGGAAATTTTGCGCGATCGCCTCAAGGGGTTGTCTTAGCGATCGCCTGCATAGCTTAGGATAACTGTAATGGGTAATATGAGTGTCAATAATTCTTAATTACCCATTACCAATTAACAAAATATCAATTCTGGCATTTATTTATTTTTTATTTATTTTTTTTTGAATTTTGAATTTTGAATTTTGAATTGGAGCAAAGCGACCCTCATGCTATATCTAGCCCAGGTGCGTAAAAACGATTTTTTAGACCAGCACCAGTTACGCTTGTTGGCGCGTCAAGAAGCTGATAACTTGTGGGCGATAATTCCCGAAGAGGCTTTTATTCTGTTGGGAAAAGGAAAGATCATGAGTGAGAACTTGCTTGTTTTAGTAGAACTTTCCCCTACAGGTGAGATTGAAAGACTAGAAGATGCCACCAACTGGGTACTGCATCTGGTACAAAGCTATCTCACTATCGGCATTACCCCAGAATTTTTGCAGCACGAAGCCGAAAGAGCAGAACATTGGCGACAATCCTTGACATTGCAAAACCAAGATTTAGCACGACGTTCTTTAGAATTGGAAGCTCGTCGTGAACAAATTCAAGCCTTAGAAGAAAGCCTCAAACGTGAGAAAAATGGTTATTCCCAAGAGGAAAGTTAAAAGGTTGTAATTATATTGGCTACAAAGCCATACCACACTTTCATGTGTATATTTGCACAAGTAATCATATCATGTCCGACTGATTAGTTGTCATTGCGAACGAAGTGAAGCAATCTCCAAATCCTTGCGATTGCTTCACTTCGTTCGCAATGACTTTAAATATTTTTGTCCAACTACTTACAACCCAATAAAGTTCAGTTAAGTAATTTTTTCTTCTCTTTCTTCTCTCTGTGTTCTCTGCGGCAAGCCGCTCTCCGTCTACGTTAAAATAATACTAACCTTAACTGAACCGGATTAACATATAACCCAGCAACAGTTTATCTATCTGTTGCTGGGTTATCTGTCTTTTCTGGCTATGGTTAAAACTTTCTTTAACTCATA
>NNBU01000020.1_pt1 | contig 58140 bp, 50 predicted proteins | sample 1173781 | NCBI WGS metagenome assembly NNBU01 (sample SAMN07173937, study PRJNA388173) | plant metagenome | biome: Plant school; feature: Soil; material: Symbiotic tissue of Blasia pusilla L.; isolation source: symbiotic tissue sample KVJ2 | host: Blasia pusilla | place: Norway: Troms, Kvaloya...
GATCAAGGTTGCGATGTTGCTGGTGTGAAAGTAAGTAATATAATGAGAAATATTAATGTTGAGAGATGAGTTGGCAGTGAGATACGGCATCTAGCATCTGTGGCTCGGGTCGAGTACCGTGATAAAACTAAGTTATGTTCTTTTTGAAGCCGAAGACGGAATACGGGATTAGCCTTAGTCTCGTGGGCTCGGAGATGTTTATAAGAGGCAGCCGCTTACCAGAGTCAAACAGCCAGTGATGCGAAATTGTTCTCGTGTATTGGGGAAGTACCAGCAAACTTCTGCCCAAGGTTGTTGCTGTATTTGGTCAGCTTTGGCGCTACGGTTATCAGTGATAAATCTTAGCTGGTTTGTATTTTCCAGGAAGCCGCGAAAGACTAGGGTACGATTAGCGGGGCGACCATTCGCTTGTAGCGTTGCTAGTTGCAAGTAACGGGCATAAACAAGGCTGCGGTTGCGATGGAGTGCATGAGCGATCGCACCTCGCCAAGGAGCAAGAGACATATCAATTAAAAATTAAAAATTAAAAGTTAAAAATGAAGAAAGTCAGATTTAATCTGGGTTTCCAGGTTTTGGTCTGTTGTCTTATTTTAGACAATTGGTACAACACTAAGTAAATAATTTTGTTGTCTCTGTGTCTTTGGGTGAGTATTATCCTTATTTCAACGCAGAATATACAGTATGTTGTATAAATTTGCAGATGAGCTATGGCAGAAATTCAAGTTGGAATTGAAGGGGAAGGCGCACCAGCAGCAGCCGAGGCTTTGCTAGAAATTCCTGGAATATCGGGAAGCTATGAAGTTGCGACGCAAAAAGAGGGAACTTTGGCGGCTGTTGCTACTATTATTGGCATTGTGGGTGGTGTTGCGGCTTTAGCTGAACAAATCCGCAAATGGTATCAATAATGGCATAAATCTCATCCTGGGAAGCAATTTGATGTGGTAATTCTTGACCCTGATACTGGAAACAGGATTTTACTCGAAGAAGCTACTATAGAGGAAATCACGGAAATCCTCAAATCTATCAGCAAATAAGTGCAAACTATCCGCATTCAACTTCGGGAAAGTACGCAGGAAACAGTTGAACTCAGGTATTGGCTACCTCAAATAAACCACTATGAATCACGTCGCCTGCAATTAGCAGAAATCGCTGATTTCCTCAAGCAAGGTGAACGAGATTACTATAAACTGCTACCCAATTTACCAGGAATCGGGAAGCAGTTATTTTTTTGGTTGGATGGGGATGGACGGTGGTTGAGTCGGGGAATTGCTAACTGTCGCGGTGAAGGGTTGATAATTGCTATTGATACTGATAAAAAATTGGCACATCTACCTTGGGAAGTGCTGCATGATGGTGAGGATTTTTTGGTCAAGCGGGTTAATCCAGTGGTGTTACCTCTGCGCTGGATTGAAAAAGAAACGGAAGGGTTTTCTGTGGAAGCACGACAATTGCGAGTATTGTTTATGGCAACCGACCCGGAAGACGTGCAACCAAAGTTAGAGTTTGAACAGGAAGAAGCGAGAATTCTGGCTGATACGCGAGATTTTGCTGTAGATTTGCGGGTGGAAGAAAGCGGTTGCGTTAGCGAGTTGGGTAAGGTGTGGAGTCGCTATTTTAGTCAATATTTTAATGGCTTTGATGTGTTTCACCTCACTGGACACGCCTCAATTAAAGATGAAGCACCTTACACGCCTTACTTTATCACTGAGACGGAAATCGGCGATCGCCACGAAACCACAGCCGCAGAACTGGCCGAAGTCTTCCGGTTTCGCTTTCCCAAGTTGGTGTTTTTGTCTGGGTGTCGGACTGGACAAGCAGCAGATAAAGGGGCTGTCCCTTCAATGGCTGAGGCGCTAATTGAACAAGGGGCTAGGGCGGTTTTAAGTTGGGGGCGGCCTGTGGAAGATCGGACAGCTACCGCCGCCGCCGCGCACCTCTACGGGAAATTGGCAGGCGGATATGAATTAGCTGAAGCACTCGCTAGCACTTACCAGCAGTTGTTTAAACAGAAAGTGCGTGACTGGCATTTGTTGCGGTTATATGTCCAGGGAGAATGTCCGGGTGCGTTGGTGGATGTGTTGGGAGATGTGCCACCCTCTGCGCCGGAACCTGCATACCAACAGTTTTTAGATCCCGATACCCAACTGGTGCGGGTGGCGAAACCCTCTGAGTTTGTTGGCAGACGGCGGACTTTGCAACGTTGTCTCAAAGCTATTCGCACTTCATTAGGGGTACTAATTCACGGACTGGGGGGTGTGGGTAAGAGTACTGTGACGGCGCGACTTCTGGAAAGGATGGTTGGCTATCACAGGCTGGTGAACTTTCGGCAACTGGATGAGGACAAACTGCTCAAAACCCTTGCTGAACAATGTACCTCGGAACGGGGGCATGAAATTCTCAATGGCAAGTTACCGTTGATGCAGCGCCTCACCAAGTTTTTTACTGAAGGACTGAATACCAAAGAACAGCGCTTTGCCTTTGTGCTGGATGACTTTGAGGCTAATTTGGATTTACGCAATGGGGTTTATGTCTTGCAACCACAAGTTGTGGATGTACTGCTGGCGTTGCTGAAGGCGATGCAAAATTCCCAACTTCCCCACAAGGTAATTATTACCTGTCGCTACAATTTCACATTGTCGGAACTGAATCATCGTCTGTACCGCGAACCTCTGGGGGCTTTGGGTGGGGCAGATTTAATTAAAAAGTATAATCGTCTGGATTCGTTTAATGGCAGTTGGCAATTTCAGCCAGATTTGCCGGAACGTGCCAAACAAGCAGCAGATGGAAATCCTCGGCTGTTGGAATGGTTAGTTGACACTCCCCGCAATAAATCGACGGGGATTCTTGGTTCAACGAGACCACTTAAACTAAGTTCCTTGCGTTACCTAGCCCAGAGGTGGGACTCTCCCCAAGCGTTAACTTTGGGTATGCCCTACCCTAGTTGCATTGCTGCAAGTTCTGTTTAACTTGAAACGATTTGTTTCAAAATTCTGATTCGTCTAGCCCCTATGAATCTTTTACCTACTGCTAGGAGGAACTAGAACAATGCAGTAGAACCGCATAGATTCAATTGTCAAGGTTCAGACTGCCGTTAGGCAACATTGGGTTTTTAAACAGGTTAATTACCCTACCTGTTTAAACGATCTTCTCATGAAAGCACCCTTATAAATTACTAAAAACCATAGTGTTCTCAAAGAAATTGCTTATTGTGAACACCAAATGGGTGAGGTTGATCAGGCATTAAACTATTACCAACAAACTTTAAATCTTTGTCCCACAGAAGACGAAGAAGAATTAGTATCAATTTATCATCATTTTGGGATGCTGAAAGCCAACAAAGGGGAAATGGATCAAGCGATCGCACTCTACAATCAGTCTTTAGAACTATACGAACGTACTGATAATCTCCAAGGCAAAGCAACGACGTTGCACTGTCTGGGATATATCTACGCCAACAAAGGGGAAGTGGAAGAAGCGATCGCATTCTACAATCAGTCTTTGGAAATAAATGAACGCATTGGAAATGTCCAAGGCAAAGCGGCGACGTTGAACAATCTAGGAATTATCTACGCCAAGAAAGGGGAAGTGGAAGAAGCGATCGCACTCTACAATCAGTCTTTGTCAATAAAAGAACGCATTGGTGATGTCCAAGGCAAAGCGGCGACGTTGAACAATCTGGGATATATCTACGCCAACAAAGGGGAAGTGGAAGAAGCGATCGCATTCTACAATCAGTCTTTGGAAATAAATGAACGCATTGGAAATGTCCAAGGCAAAGCGGCGACGTTGAACAATCTAGGAATTATCTACGCCAAGAAAGGGGAAGTGGAAGAAGCGATCGCACTTTTCAATCAGTCTTTGGAAATAACAGAACGCATTGGTAATGTCCAAACCAAAGCAGTGACGTTGCACCAACTGGGAATTCTCTACGCTAACAAAGGGGAAGTGGATGAAGCGATCGCACTTTTCAATCAATCTTTGGAAATAGAAGAACGCATTGGAAATGTCCAAGGCAAAGCGGCGACGTTGAACCAATTAGGACTTATCTACGCCAACAAAGGGGAAGTGGAGCAAGCGATGGCACTCTATAATCAGTCTTTGGAAATAAGTGAACGCATTGGAGATGTGAAAACTAAAGCGGCGACCTTGCACAAACTGGGAATTTTCTATGCCAACAAAGGGAAAGTGGATGAAGCGATCGCACTCTACAATCAGTCTTTGGAAATAACTGAACGCATTGGTGATGTCCAAGGCAAAGCGGCGACGTTGCACCAACTGGGAATTCTCTATGCCAAGAAAGGGGAAGTGGATTAAGCGATCGTACTTTTCAATCAGTCTTTGTCAATAAATGAACGCATTGGTAATGTCCAAGGCAAAGCAATGGCTCTGTGGTGGTTAGGAGGTTTGGCAGAACAACAGGGTGAATACACTAAAGCGATATCCTATTTGCAACCAGCTTTAGAGATTTTGCAGCGATTGAAGTCACCGGATGCTGAAGGTGTGAGTGCAAGTCTTGATAGGGTAATGCGTAATTCGTAGGGGAAGTGGATGAAGCGATCGCACTTTTCAATCAGTCTTTGGAAATAACACAACGCATTGGTGATGTCCGAAGGAAATCGGCGACGTTGCGCGAACTGGGACGTATCTACGCCGAAAAAGGGGATGTGGATGAAGCGATCGCACTTTTTAATCACTCTTTGGAAATAAATGAGCGCATTGGTAATGTCCAAACCAAAGCGACGACCTTGAACAATCTAGGACATATCTACGCCAAAAAAGGGGAAGTGGATGAAGCGATCGCACTCTACAATCGGTCTTTGGAAATAACAGAACGTATTGGTGATGTCGAAGGCAAAGCGGCGACGTTGCACTATCTGGGAAATATCTACGCCGACAAAGGGGAAGTGGATGAAGCGATCGCACTTTTCAATCAGTCTTTAGAAATAAGTGAACGTATTGGTGATGTCCAAGGCAAAGCAGCGACGTTGCACCAACTGGGAATTCTCTATGCAAAGAAAGGGGAAGTGGATTAAGCGATCGCCCTTTTCAATCAGTCTTTGGAAATAAATGAACGCATTGGTAATGTCCAAGGCAAAGCAATGACTCTGTGTTGGTTAGGACATTTGGCAGAACAACAGAATGAATACACTAAAGCGATATCCTATTTGCAACCAGCTTTAGAGATTTTGCAGCGATTGAAGTCACCACATGCTGAAAGTGTGAGTGCAAGTCTTGATAGGGTAATTCGTAATTCGTAATTTGTAATTACAGCACCAAAAGATTTTTTATCTCACGCAAAGGCGCAAAGACGCAAAGAAGAACGCGAGAGTGTTTTCTAAATAAATGAAAATTGCTGTAATGAGTCTTTAATACTCGTAGACGAGTCTTTTATACTTGCGCGAGAGTCTTTGATACTCGTGAATGAGTCTTTGATACTCGCGGACGAGTCTTTGATATTCGTGGACGAGTCTTTGATACTCGCGGACGAGTCTTTGATACTCGCGGACGAGTCTTTGATACTCGTGGACGAGTCTTTTATACTCATGGACGAGTCTTTTATACTCGTGAATGAGTCTTTGAAGTCCGTTAATGAACCTCGGAGCTTCATTCGTGAACCTCGCAATGTTGTACGGTTAACGCAAGAGACGCGATAAATCGCCGTCTCTACAATAATCATTCCTTTGTAGAGACGGCGATTTATCGCGTCTTCGTGATTATGGGATTTATTTCATTAATAAATTTTGATAGCAATTCAGGAGAGAGAATCAGGATCTATGCCGAGCGATCGCAACCGTTCTCGTAAGACTTGAACTTCTTGCTGCGCTTGTTGAGCTTCTTGTTGAGCAAGTTTTTTGTCTTCTTCTGGTGTTAAAAACCGTTGTCCTTGTTGGTTATACCAATACATCCATTCCCGTGGTATGCCTAGATAAGTTCCTCGTTCTATGCCAATTCCTAAACCTAGTTCTGGCAACCAAACTGGATTACCATCATGTAATTCATAAATATTGTTAACTAATTTGTAAACTTCTAAACGTGGCTTGCGGCGACGAAATGGGTTGTAAACTACATAATATAAAATTCCCAATCTTGCATACTCTGCTTTTTTGGTCGAGTACTCACCACGGTATGTTTTAGATACTACCTCCAACACCAATATCGGTAATTTCTTCTCTTCCCAAAGCACGTAACTGGGGCGGAGGTTTTCATCATAAAATCGCTCTACGCCCAAACTCAAAAACCCATCTGGGACTATTGGCGGTAAGTCTGGGTCATAATAAATACCCATATCTACGCCAAAAAACCAATTCATACGTTCTGCCCAAGCGATCGCCAGGAGCGCTTTAAGTAAACCGGGAATTAAATCTTGTAATTCATTATCCACAGGGGTATCGTCAGAGTCTGGCAGTTCCTCTGATGAAGGCAAACAAGCTAATGGATCGTACTTTAGCATGATGGGTTTACTCTTCCTCAGTTATTAGTACATCTTTATTTTATTAATGAATTTTGATAGCAATTCAGCACATCCTAATTTTATTTACAAATATCGAGAAACTCAGAACCCCGACTTCATAAAGAAGCGGGGTTCTTTTGCTCATTGGATATTAATTTTCCACTTGTTTGAGTTTTTGAAAAATTTCATCAAGTGGTGACTCAGATTCATCAGGACAAAATTCTAAAGCAAGTCTCACTTTTCCTTTTTTCCATCCCAAATTACTAAATTGCAAAACTTCACAATTTAATCCTTGGGTATACAAATTTACTTCGTCTGTTTCTTCTGCTCCAATATATTCCTTAATTGCTGTAATCAAATCACGGACTTTAAAAGTTTTGGCAATATTTAACTTATTAAAAGTGTTTGGTTCTATAGACACAACTTCATCGTGATTTAGTCTCTCAAATCCATCTTCCATAAAAATCTCCTGTCAATAAATCTATATTTTCCAGAGATATAACAGTTCATCCGAAATAAAATGATGATTTTATAGATTTAGTGCTGCTCAAATAAAAATTTAGTAATAATTTGATGTTCGGTAAATTAGCCTATAATTCTCGCGTTACCCCTCCCCAACCCTGCCCTTGGTAAGGGGCTACGGTGTACACAGAAGTCGAATTACCCCCCTTAATCCCCCCTTGGAAAGGGGGGAAAAAGAAATCTAGTTCCCTCCCCTTTCCAAGGGGAGGGTTAGGGTGGGGTAAAAGCTTGGTTAATCAGCTATTTCAGACTTGTGTATACACCGTAGTTGGTAAGGGGAGGGTGCGCGGCTGCGCGGGTGGGGTAGTTTTATTTAAACGGTTCTTAAAAAAACCAACCGTAAGAATGCAAACCTTTACCCAAAAGATTTACACCGAGATAGCAAACCCAAACCACAAGCAAGCCGGCAGAGGCTAAAATTGCCGGACGACGCCCTTGCCAACCGCGAGTAATTCTGGCGTGAAGGTAGGCGGCAAACACTAACCAAGTAATTAATGCCCAAGTTTCTTTGGGATCCCAACTCCAGTAAGAACCCCAGGCTTCGTTAGCCCAAACGCCACCGGCAATGATGCCAATTGTCAGCAGGGGAAATCCTAATCCGATGATGCGATAGCTTATGTTATCGAGGGTTTCGGCAAGGCTAAGGCGCTGGGGTGAAAGAGGTTCAGTAGATGCAACGGCTTGAGACTCAGGGGTAGTTACTAAATTCAAAACAGCAGTGTTACCGTTACCGTTGCCATTGCTACTAGTTTCAAAACGAGAAAAGCCGTTATTTTCGCCAGAGGGGGCTGATGATTGAGAAATTAGTTCAGATGCTTTGTGCAAGCGGTAGCCGTTGCTGCGATAGCCACCAGTACCAACAGAACTGCCTTGTAGTTGAATATTTTGACCACGAGTGACTATTAAAAAAGCGATCGCTAATAACGAACCCACCATCAAAGCAGAATAACTCAACATCATGACGCTGACGTGCATCATCAGCCAATTTGACTTCAAGGCAGGTACTAGGGGTTCTGACGCTTGCATCTGGGATGGTAGTGTCATAGTAGCAAAAGCAGTAATAGCCATTGCCACCGGAGCTGTTGCAACTCCTACCAAGCGGCTACGGCTACTATTTTCAGCAATCAGATGGACTGCGGTAATTCCCCAAGTTAAGAAAAACAGGGATTCATAGAGATTACTTAAGGGAAAGTAACCAGCTTCGATCCATCTTGCCCCTAGTAGAGTCGCTATACACAAATTTGCGATCGCCATCCCAGCTGTCCCCAAAGCGGCTAGATAAGGCAGATTCGGAAAAGCCGCTCCTCCCCAATACACCAGCATTGTTAGGAATAATATGGCAAAAGACGCGTTGTCTAGCCAGTTCTGGAGTACAACCAAATTCATAAAGTGTTCTCTCCGTGGATAATTTAAAATATCGATTCTGACTGTTCTGATCCTATATGTTTAGAGGGGAATCGGGAATGGGGAATTGGGCAATTCAATTTTGGATTTTGGATTTTAGATTTTGGATTAAATTTCAATCTAAAATCCAAAATCTAAAATCTAAAATTCTTACTTCCCATTCTCCACTCCCTATCTAACAGAGTTACTCTTACTCTCTTCTGGACTAGGCAATGTAGTCGCGTTAGTAACTTTTTTAAGTTCGATAAAAATATCGTAACGGTTACTGCGATTGTCGCTTACCGCAGATGTCATCCCAATTGAGCGCGTTGCATCTAGCAAAGTTTGTTGATTGGGAATTAGAGTTGGTAAAGGGAAATTTTTCACAGTTCGTTCCACATCCAGGAAAAATTGACCATTCGTCGGATTGGGTTCTGTAGGAACTGTTTGTTGGAAGGGCAGAGTGCCAGCTAGTGTGTAGTTAGGTTTGGGAATAATTTTATCAGTGATGGGAGCGCCCACTACCAGAAAAGCGACATCTCCATCTAACCAACCGTGGGTAGCAGTTAACGTACCATAAGGTGATACCCAGTTAACAACGGATTGACCTGCGACTTTCGCCGGTTGCACTTGGAACTGGTATTGATTTTTCATCACTTCATCCAGCTTACTGATGGATGCTTCGGCTGATTTGCGTAGGCTTTGCCCACCGTTGGCATCGCTTATCTGTACCATGAATAGCAAACCCGCACGAAAATCATTTGGTGAACCTTCTTTTGGAGTAGCAGGAATCACTGATAATGAAAACTCCCCTTTCATCCAACTAAGCAAATCTTTATCTAAATCGAGGTCAGTAAGAGATTTTATACCACCTCTAATCTGTTCTGGTGCGATCGGTGATAAAGGATTTCCCTGAGATGTTAAAACATAGTCTCTCCACAACCTCTGTAAGTTACCGCCAGTCAGCATCATTAAGGTTTCTGCTGGTATGCGGCTTTGCATTTTCCCAGCTTTGTTTTCCACCGCCAGCACACGTTGACTATTAGGGTTTAACCAAGAAACGCCTTTAAAGCGGATTCCTTCTGACTCTAAAGTCATTGTCCCCGCTAAACCTTGGTTATTTTGCAGTTGAGCTAAAACTTGAGCAGGTAAAGGGCGATTTGGAGAAGCTGCGGCTATTTTGGCTGCTGTTGGTACATTTACATAAAACTGGGCAAAGGGTTGGTAGTTGGCAATTTTCGGGAAATTCTCCGCAAAGCCCCCTGTTGTCGCTAGGGATGTTTTATTTTTGTAAGCATCGATCGCTCGTTCTGTGGCTTTGGGACTATCAGTGATGACTACAAAACGCCCATCTAGTAATGCAGCCGAGAAGTTTTGCCCTGCTTGTCCTTCACTTTGTTTAATGGCGATCCCTTGATAAATACGGTCAATCCATTTGCCTTGTTTAAGGGTTTTGGGTTGTGCCAAAATGCTTTTGGCGATTTCTGGGTTTTTTACTGGCAATACCATTACCATCGACTGCTGATCGCTAGCAGCATCTTCATTGGTGGTAACTGGTTTGGGTGCAGGTTTATTCCCTATTGTTGGGGCAAGAATTGCGATCGCAATGTCATTGCCTACCCAAGGAGCGATATCTTTTTGGAAGTCGTAACCATTATTAGTCAGAAAGCGATCGCGCAACTGGACTAAATTTTTGTCCAGTTCTGCTTGGGTTTCTTTTGTCCCAAACTGCCGCAATTTCTGCCACTGCTGGGGATCTGTTGTCAGAGAAACCGCAAACAAAGCATCACCAGGAATAATATTTGCACCTACTAGCAAATCGTTAGAAGATCGTTGGCTCTGAGCTAAAAACCAGTATGCTGCACTCCCCGCACCAATCAATAATCCAGCAGCCGAGAGCGTCAGCACCAAAGATGGTTTCTTACTTTTCTTCATTGGAACAGACACAAGAGGCGGTGCCATTGAAACCTATACCTTATACTTGCAAACTCATTAATTGCTTGATTGGTTAAGTCAATCAAAAACTTTCTCGTTATCTAGGGCAGTTAACTGCATAAATTTTTATATCCTAAATATTGATGATATTTCTGTAATTAACCTTCCCAAATGTTTCAAAAGCAGTGTTTTCGTGGTTAGTTACCTTTTCTAACACGCTTTGTTGAATTTCGCAGGACACTTACTTTTGGCGATCGCCTCTGCGGAAAGTCTCCGAGAGTTAAATCTGTCATTTCAAGCATTTTGAGAATATAACTAACTTGGGCATTGCTGCAAGTCATCAACAACCAGTACCCACCCTACAGCAATAGAGTTATTGAGATTAATACAAAATTCCTATGTTCTGGGGCGCACTGCTAAGGATGAAAAACTTTGAAATCAGACTATGCCTCAGCATTAACAACACTCAACTGCATAGGCCCCAAATATTTAGTTAAATAAGGCGAAAAAACTTCATAAATTAATGTTAATGGCTGTCCATGATGCCAAAACAAGTAGTGGCGACCCCAAAAAGGCCCAGTTACATCAAAACCCGACTGTAGCGCCGATGAGTTACCGTAGTAAATTCCTCGAACATCCCGATACAACTCTGTACGAAGACGAGCTAAACTTGCCCAAATTGGTAATGAACGGTTTTGTAAATACTCATCTACATGACTAGCTTCCCACCATGAGGTAGCATAGGCTAATCGCTGACCAGAAGTAGTACGCAGCCACACTTGTCGCCGTAGTCGTGGCCCTGGGACAGCTTGGATTAACTCAGGAGCAGCATCCAAGTCCATGCCAATCAATGACATATCAATAACATCTACTTCTACCGACTCACCTGTGAGCAATTCTAAGTGACGTGTTGGGGAGCCGTCACCCAAAAGCATTAGCTGCCAAGCAGGTGCTAGCTGAGTGTGAGGTAAACTTTGTTGAATTATTTCCTCCCCTCCTTGCCAAATCGGAGTGAGGCGATGCCAAGCTGGTGGCAGTGTCAGGTTGTTTGTCGGCGTAAAAGTAATAGTCAATGCTTTTTACAAAACTTCACCTATCTCTATAAAAGCATAAAAGACTAGTACCGCAAGGCGGAATTAAAAATTAAAAATTAAAAATTAAAAATTAAAACAGCGTAAGTGTTTTATTCATTTGGAATGGTGAGGCAGTCCGGTCTTGGGGGTTCCCCCCATGAGGAACTGCCGAACCCGAAGGGGTGGTTTATTTCAGCCGTACTGTACTAGTACTTTAGCAAGCCAACATTACTGTGTAGGAAGTAGGGAAAGGTTTTTTAGTTTTGTCAAATCTTCTGTACTTACTAAGGACTTTAGTCTTTACTACAAATTCATTTACTTAGTAAAGTTGTGTTGAAGAAGTATTAGAACTATGTTCAGATTTAAGGGTCAACAGTCTAAGGTTTTTTGACCCTTGACTATTGACCCTATAACTAAACAAGCAAAAATGCGGATGGGGAGACTCGAACTCCCAAGGCAAAGCCACACGCACCTCAAGCGTGCGCGTATACCAATTCCGCCACATCCGCATGGTTTCTCTAAATATAGAATATAGCATAAGAAAATAATTATAGTAAAGTGATATCTAAATTAAGTTGCTCATAAGTTGCTCAAAAATATAAATTTTTTCAAGGCGGTATCAGACTGACAGAAATCTAGCAGCAGCACAAGTGATATTAAAAAGGGTAAAGCTACTGTGTTCGGCGGAGTCGATGGCATACCCGCCTGTCGTAGGCTATGTCTACGACGGGTGTAACTGCGGCACAAGCGCAGTTTACTGGGCTAGCTAAGACTGACAGCAGCAATGCTGTTAGTGTAGTAAGACCCGTAGAGCCAGCAAGCCTGCAATATGAGACTTTGCTTAGAATCAGGGTGGCGAATCTCCTGTGATAATTTGAAATAATGCAAAAGTGTTGTTTCAAGTTGGATCAGAGAACATGTCAATCTACTGGTAATGATATCGAAACTAAAAAATGAAGTTTGACAAAATATTAATTGCCAATCGGGGAGAAATCGCCCTTCGCATTCTCCGCGCCTGTGAAGAAATGGGGATTGCAACAGTTGCCGTTCACTCCACCGTTGACCGTAATGCTCTCCACGTCCAACTTGCTGATGAAGCAGTTTGCATTGGCGAACCTGCTAGCAGTAAAAGTTATTTGAATATTCCCAATATTATTGCTGCTGCACTGACGCGCAATGCGACTGCTATTCATCCAGGCTATGGCTTTTTGGCAGAAAATGCCCGGTTTGCGGAAATTTGTGCCGATCATCATATTGCTTTTATCGGCCCAACTCCAGAAGCTATCAAGCTGATGGGGGATAAATCCACTGCCAAAGAAACCATGCAAAAAGCTGGAGTTCCTACGGTACCAGGTAGTGAGGGATTGGTAGAGTCTGAGCAAGAAGGATTAGGATTTGCCAAAGATATTGGCTATCCAGTGATGATCAAAGCCACAGCAGGTGGCGGTGGGCGGGGTATGCGCCTAGTTCGTTCTGAAGATGAATTTGTCAAACTTTTCCTCGCGGCCCAAGGGGAAGCGGGAGCAGCTTTTGGGAATTCTGGCGTTTATATAGAAAAGTTTATTGAACGTCCCCGCCACATTGAATTTCAAATTTTGGCGGATAACTACGGTAATGTCATCCACTTGGGTGAACGCGATTGCTCTATTCAGCGCCGAAATCAAAAGCTGCTAGAAGAAGCTCCCAGTCCGGCTCTCGACCAAGACCTACGTGAGAAAATGGGACAAGCTGCTGTCAAAGCTGCCCAATTCATTAACTATAGTGGGGCGGGTACGATCGAGTTTCTCTTGGATAGATCCGGTAAATTCTACTTTATGGAAATGAACACCCGGATTCAAGTAGAACACCCAGTAACAGAGATGATTACCGGAATAGACTTGGTTGCCGAACAAATTCGGATTGCTCAAGGAGAAAGACTCAAGCTTACGCAAGAGCAAGTAATATTACGAGGTCATTCGATTGAGTGCCGGATTAACGCTGAAGATCCAGATCATGACTTTCGCCCCTCTCCTGGACGGATTAGTGGTTATCTGCCCCCAGGAGGACCTGGTGTTCGGATTGATTCCCACGTTTACACAGATTACCAAATCCCGCCTTATTACGATTCCTTAATCGGCAAGTTAATTGTTTGGGCCCCAGACCGACCCACTGCTATTAACCGCATGAAACGCGCACTTCGTGAATGTGCCATTACTGGACTACCTACCACTATTGGGTTTCATCAAAAAATTATGGAAACTCCACAGTTTTTGCAGGGTAATGTCTATACAAATTTTGTGCAGGAAATGAACGGTTAAGGGAGTGAGAAGGTTACAGGGTATAGGTTACAGGGTATAGGTTACAGGGTATAGGTTACAGGGTATAGGTTACAGGGTATAGGTTACAGGGAACAGGGTTCATAACCTATAACCTGTACCATATACCCTGTAACTTAATTTACACGAGATAGCATAGTCAGCAATCCTTGTTGACCTAGCAGGATTTCTCGCAGCAGGCTGAAAATACCAACCCAAATAATAGGTGTAATGTCCACTCCGCCTATAGGTTGGACTAGTTTTCGCAACGGGATTAAAAATGGTTCAGTGGGCCAAGCTATTAAATTAAAGGGCAAACGATTCAGATCCACTTGCGGATACCAAGTAAGAATGATGCGAAATATAAATAAAAATGTCATCACCCCTAATACAGGGCCAAGAATCCAAGCGGTCAGGTTAACACCAGTCATCGGTTTAAGCTACTATCTATCTGTAAAGAAAGAAAAAACTTAGGCAACAGCAAGCCCTTCGGGTTCGCAATCGCTAAAAAATTTGAAGCTTTGTAAAGCACTCTCATCATCATCATTTTAACCAAATGCTGCCACTTCCTTCTGGAATACAAAAGCAAACACGCTCACGCAGTTAAATCAATGACTTGCAAGAAGGGTTATTAAGTTTGGCAGTTCACGCCCAGAGGCTTCTCAAGAAAGTAATACACTATTAAAATTAGGGATGAAGTGTGTAAAAAAAGGTTGAGAAGTATGACGCCTTCTTTAGCAAATTTTCTTTGGAGTCTGCTATGGGGTACTGCAATTGTTGTGATACCCGTTACAGTTGGTCTAATTTTCATTAGCCAAAAAGATAAAATTCAGCGTTCATAATGCTTATGAGAGTTAATTTAACTCTCATAATCGATTGTCTCTCAGGTATCTACTTAATTACACTAAAAGCAGCAGTTTCTGCGGCTTGTGGCAGTTGTAGATGAAAGACATAGGTGTTTTTACTTTTCGGTGAATAGCTTCAGAGCTTCTTTGCCAGAGGCTTTGAAGCTTCAATATATCGTGACTAATTAGAGTAGTGATTTTAATTGTGACTCGCTAACATAGATTTGATATTGGGAAAACAGCAATGATAAATTTTGGGCTGAACTCAGCCAGTTTTCTGGCTCAGGTAAATTTTGGGGCAAACTCAGCCAGTATTCTAGGAATTTTCCTGGCTGTGGCTGGGGCAGCACTGTATTTTCTCCGCACTGTGCGTCCAGAATTGTCACGGGATCAAGATATCTTTTTTGCGGCAGTCGGCTTGCTCTGCGGCTTCATTCTCGTGTTTCAAGGATGGCGACTAGACCCGATTTTACAATTTGGTCAATTGCTTTTAGTTGGCACAACTGTGTTTTTTGCAGTTGAAAGTATTCGCCTGCGGAGTATAGCTACCCAGCAAGCAAAACGCAACACTCCTATTGTGGATGAAGACCGACCGGTTAGCGATCGCTATTCGTACAACGATCGCAGAAAATATCAGGCTGAAATGGATGCAGACTTAGATCCATTGCCTTATGAAGAAGAGGAACGCCCTGCACGTGCCCGGATTCGGGGCAGCAGGGATGAGATTTCGACTCGTGATGATTACTATGAGGAGCAACCCCCCCGTAGTTCACAACGCCGCAACAACAACACTAGTGAAAGACAGGCTTCCGGGGATAGAACACGGCGGCGTACTTCTGGACGTCCAGTGAATCGCCCTTCTGAAAGCTTTGAAGAAGAGAATTGGGGTTCTTCATCTAAACAAGTTGATGATTGGGAAAGTTCGGGTGGAGAAGTCAGAAAACCTTCTCGCCGCAGCAATAACGGGCCCCAGCGTCCCGAAAGTCGTGAAGATGATGTTGCTCCCAGACCAAGAAGGCGTCGTCCGCCCACTGACTCAACTCCTCGAAGAGGGCGCGAAGATGATGAGGCAATCCCAACTGATTATGTACCATACAACCCGGTTGAAAAGCCAAATGAGGGGCCAGATAATTCGACCGATTTTGATGATGATCTTTAAAACAGTTGGCGTGGAAATAGATTTAGAGGCGACGGAAAACAGTTGAGGTGGAAAAATTTACGCCTACATTCTGGCTCCAAAGACCAATTCATTGGAGCCTGGTTTTTGGTTTAACAAGTTTGCTTGTATCTTGTGGTTCTAGCAATATTCCCATAGGGCCTACTTCCCTTAACAGTCGCTACACTGAGGAACAACCTGCTTTGAGCGGAAATGGGCGCTTTTTAGCGTTCATATCTAATCGCAATGGTAATCAGCAGCTACTAGTGTACGATTTGGAAAGGCAACTGTTTATTAGCACACCAGGTATAAACCGATCGGAGACAATTGCCGAAAGTCCTAGTTTGAGCTACACCGGGCGTTATGTTGCTTATATTACTAGCGACCAAGGTAGACCAGTTGTGGCACTTTACGATCGCGCTACGCAACAGTCGCAAATCGTCACACCAACCTATCGCGGCTGGGTCAGAAAACCAAATATCAGCCCAGATGGACGTTATATTGTCTTTGAAACCGCTAGCCGTGGTCAGTGGGATATTGAAGTCCTAGACCGGGGGCCAAATATTGAGTTAGATATTCCTAACGGTGCAACTGTAAGTTCACCTCCGTAGAGGAGAAAGTTAGAAGTCATTCAATTTTAGATTTTGAATTTTGAATTTTGGGTTGAAGAAGAAAGCGTTCGACTGACTTGTACTGAGCAGTTCGACAGGATCACTGTGAAACCTTGTCGAAGTCAATACAGTTCAGATAAGCCCAAAACCCTCATGTAGAGACGCGATTTATCGCGTCTTCAAAGACCAATTATCTACACCAATAACTTTTAACCCAAGCGTATTGTTGTCTAAGTGTCATGCCGAAGTCTAAAATCTAAAATCCAAAATTAGCAGAGTTAGTAGTTGTGAGACTATTGACTAATGACTAATGACTAATTATATGAAGCGTATTTTTTTTATACCTGTATTTTTATGCTTAAGTTTATTGACTGGGTGTTTTGGCTACCCTCGCCTTTTGAGTTATCCCTTTGATCCGGGGGGTCGGAGTCTCAATAGTTTAGCGTCGGAATTAAACCCCCAAACTTCTGGGAGATACATTGTTTTTATTACTGACCGACGGGGTAGCCAAGATGTTTATATGTTTGACACGGTGACTCGTGATTTGGTAGATTTGCCAGGTTTAAATTCCTTTGATGCGATCGCAACTCATCCTAGCGTTTCCCAAGATGGTCGTTATGTCGTGTTTGCTGCTAGCCGTCAGGGGCGATCGGCTATTTTTCTCTACGACAGGGAAACACGCCAATCACGAAATATGACTTCTAACCTGCAAGCGGAAGTTCGCAACCCTACAATTAGCGCTGATGGTAGTAGGATTGCTTTTGAATCTAGTAACAACGGGCAGTGGGATGTTTTAGTATATGACCGTTATGGACAGCCATTGAACATACCTCAAGAACCGCGTTGAAGAATGGGGAATGGGGAGTGGGAAAAAATTCTTTTAATTCCAATACTTAATCCCTAATCCCTAATCTCTAGTCCCCAGTTCCTCTACTTGTTGCACAGATTCAATGAGCGATCGCACTTCTTGCGTCCCTTCCGAAGGTTCAAATGATAGAGGAAACTTACCCCGGAGGATCATCCGCAAACCCAGAGGTGCAAGACTGAGTAATCCTTTTAAATCCCGAAAATAATTACCGACAACTTGCAAACCAAATTGACGTTCATCAATCCAACCACCTTCTTTAACTAAATCCACCAATACTTTTCGGTGACGAATTGAGCGACTATCGCTGGCTTGTTTGTGGGTGAGAATTTCTTGCTTAATTTTGGTGATTTGTTCTAATGGTGCAACTTCCATTGGACAAACTGAATCGCAGTATAAACAACGGGTGCAACCCCATACGCCTTTAGTCCCTTCGTTGTAGCTTTCTAAACGATTTTCAGTATCGCGATCGCGGGAGTCTGCTACCATCCGATAAGCCTTAGCAAGGGCATGAGGCCCTACAAAGTCTGGATTAACTTCACGGGCATTGCATTCAGAGTAACAAGCACCGCACATAATACAGTTACCAGTTTGATCGAGGCGCGATCGCTCTTGTGGTGTTTGCAAAAACTCTCTTTCTGGTACTTGTCGTGCTGCCGTACTCACATAAGGAGCAACTGCCTCTAAATTATTCCAGAAACTGCTCATATCTACAACCAAATCTTTAATCACGGGCATATTGCCAAGAGGGGCGATCGTGATTTCGCTAATGGCATTTACTTTACTTGATGATGATTGTATTTGTTGTAATCTGGCGAGTTCACTACCAACATTTTCCTTACAAGCTAAAGCCGAACGCCCATTAATTCGCATAGCACAGCTACCACAAATGGTATTGCGGCAGTTTTTGCGAAATGCCAAAGTTCCATCTTGCTCCCACTTAATCCGATTGAGGCAATCCAAAATTGTATTACCTGGTTCTGCCTCTACAACGTAGGTTTGCACAACAGGGGAGGAACTTTGTTGCTGTCGAATGACCTTAAAAATAACTTTCATTACCACTAACCAAAATTTTAAAATTGCTTCACCAGCCTTGAAAATCATCAGTCAAGGCTGGTAGTTGGAGAAAAGTGAGCTATACTCTTTTTGCCCTTAATTTAAACCCTGGTGTTAATAGGCTGACGATTAAAGGGCCACTGATTCTAGTTTAAGGATAACCATTAAAATTTTAGTTGTAGCAGCGCTGTAGACAAGATTTGTGTCAAATTCCGAGATAAAACGCCAAAAATGTAATTGCAGCTTTAGATTAAATTTACCTGTTTGGGAATGTAAAGGAAAGAGGGTTTGCTGAGAGAGGGACTTAGGTTTATCTTTGAACTAGCGATAATATCCAAATTAAATGCATGACAGGTTAGCAACAAGTCTTGATGCCAACTTGAGTCAAGCAGTCCTAGCTGAAAAATTCCGTCAAGCGGTAGCGAAGCCGGAATTTTTTGATTATATGGAAGTGAGAAAGCCTATGTTCAATATATAGTAGTGGCAATCAAGCGCTAGGCAGATGTTAAGAGATTTATTCTTCCCATAGACAGACGTACAAAATCTTCTGACCGTTTTTGACCTTAGAATAATAAACCGAAGAAAAATCCACACCACTTTCAAAGAAAAGTTAGAGCACCGGGAAACCCGGAAGCGCTAGACTTTTTGCTTTTTGGCTGACTCTCAATCCAGAAAATCTAGGATTTAACTCATTAGTCAAAATTGCTTGTCTCAATTACATAAATTTTTATAAAAGCCAGATGACAATACTCACGCTTGCAATAAAGGGTTAGGAAAATCCTCACTGCTTTTTTCAACTTTCAAGTCCAGGAATTTAAATAAAAATTTACCAGCAACTTTAATTCAAAATTAAACAACTATTTTGCTATTATTAGTCCATGCTAGTATTTAATATAAAATTACGAAGTAACAAAACCAGAATCAATAGCCGTATCAGCGCGGCTACTACTGCTTTGTTGATTCGTAATGTAGAGACTAGAAAATTCGCGTCTCTACTGGCAGGACAAAAGGGCATAAGCCTGTAGGACTCTATTGAAATACTATGCTGTCCTAAGCTTGAGAGGACGAGTAGAGAAAACTCTACTTGCTCATTGGCAAGAAAGGCAAGCACTGAAAGTGAAAAACCTGCAATTTTTTGGGTCTACGACTTATTTGCAGTAGAACCTACCCAATTTGTAAAGGTGGCTGAAAGTTACACCGCTACAGTAGCGCCAAAGGAGAAAATAGTTTTCTTTCTGATGGCGAATAATGGTTAAAAGTGCCGTAAGATCACCAAAATAAATGTCTGTGGTAACTATGGCCTCTAGTTGGTTGTAGACAACCATAATAGAAGTGCTTTTGGCTCCTATCGGCAGGAATTCACCCATAACACTAGGGTCTTAAGTAGCTCTATGCAAATGCTAAAAAGCCAAATGCTGGCATAAGACTACATCGTTTATCAGTTTGGAGAGAGTAAGGAAAATTTGAGCATAATGACTGAAACTGCAACCGCGCCATTAACCGGAAAAGCACTACTTGCTAAAGTAAAAGAACTTTCCACATTACCACGCCGAGAAAGAGCTAAACAGTGCGGCTATTACACTGTTACTAAGAATAACCAGGTTCGTGTCAATCTCACTGATTTTTATGACGCTTTGCTATCTGCTAGGGGAATTCCTCTAAGTCCAGAAGCACCTAAAGATGGTCGTGGTCGTGAACCGACCTATCGGGTTAGTGTCCATCAAAATGGTCAGATTGTCATTGGTGCTACATATACCAAAGCAATGGGTTTAAAGCCTGGAGATGAGTTTGAAATTAGACTGGGATACAAACATATTCACTTAATTCAACTTGGTGAAACTGATAAAAAACTGACCTCACAAGATATAGACTCTGACGAATCAGACGAAGATTTGGAAGACGAAGAGTAAATTTGCTGATGGTAGGGATAAGTTTCAGGTGATGATAACTTGTTCTTATCCTGACAGCAAACTGGTAGCCAGGCAAAAAATACGATTAGACCCTTGCAAAAGTCACCAAATTTAGTAGAGTCTTGATTTATCGGCAAGAAATCTATAATGCAAGAAGTCTATCGTGTTTTTTTGTTTATTTTGATAACTTTCTTTGAATCTTCGGTCAACGTCTTAGTAACGTTTATAGAAAATGCACCAGCACTAGTGATAGTGATGGCATTTTTTCTTTGCTGGATAGTTAGCTGGTTGCCAGTAGCAACAGTATCAGCAATATTGCTTAATTGGCAACCCTCTAAACCTTTGCAGCCAGAGCAAAAGATGCCGTTATTGGTGTCACTTTACCTATTAGCTCCCCTGATTCTCTGGGGAGTTATTTGGTTGACTAATAAATCTTTTTCGGATTACGGCTTTGTTGGCAATCTTTCAACTCTTGGTTCTTTAGCACTAGGTTTCGGTTTGGGAGTGTTGAGTCTAGCTATTGTATTTAGTGGGCAATTCGGATTAGGTTGGTGTTCTTTTGAAAAATCGAACTTCAAGTTACTACTACCCATCTTGCTACCGATTTTCTTGATAGCGTTATTAGTCGGTGGAATAGAAGAGTTAGTTTTTCGCGGTTTCCTGTTCACTGAATTAGCGCAGGATTACCCAGTTTGGGTAGCAGCAGCAATTTCTAGCCTGATTTTTGCCTTGCTACACCTGGTTTGGGAGCAACGTGAAACTGTACCCCAACTCCCTGGATTGTGGCTGATGGGAATGGTGCTGGTATTAGCACGCTTTGCCTCTAACGGTAATTTAGGTTTAGCTTGGGGATTGCATGCGGGATGGGTATGGGCGATCGCTACCATAGATACAGCAGAACTAATTACTTACACTGGTATTGTCTCTGACTGGTTCACAGGTAAGAACAAAAAACCCCTAGCGGGTTTGGCGGGAATTATTTGTGTATTGGGAACTGGAGTAATTATCTGGTTCAACTCTTAAGTATTTTTAATTTCCCATAGAGAGATGTACGTTAACGTAGTTTCAGAAATGCTGAGTCCTGAGTGAGGAATCTCACTCAGGACTCAGCAAACTTATTAATCTTTACTTAGTAATAAAAACTACCCATTTCTTCGGATTCTGTCGATTTCCCGTTGTAATTCTTCAATTTGACGGCGTAAAGCTTCTGTTTGATTTTCGGAAGATTCTGCTGAAACATTTACTGATCCGGAGGCAGGCGATCGCTGATAATTTCCTCGGCGAATTTGCTGATATTCTTCAGATACTGCCCACGCCCGTAAGTAATGCAAGCGTTCAACAGGGAAAGGATGGGTTAGCATAGTACCCTGAGCGCCATTGTAGATCAAGAATTTATATATCTGATTCAGTCCATCTTCATCCAGTGCCTGATAATTTTCTGACTGCTTAATAAACTCTTGTAAACTACATTCATTGGCATATTTGTTACTACCGCCAGAGAGTTTCATCATCGTTGACATCACCGGGTTCAAGTCATCCATGACTAGTAATGCAGCGCGATCTGACGATAACTCGGCTTTGCGCCGCCACTCAAAAAAGGCGTAAATCAAGCCTTGAGTGACAACATTACCGATGCCGAAGGTCAATTCTCCCAATGCAGAAGCAGCACTCATCGCCCACATCGCCATTTGAATTAAAATAGTATGACCACATTTAATATGCCCCAGTTCATGGGCTAGCACTGCCCGAATCTCGGCTTCGTCTAGTAGGTCTAGTATCCCTGTATTTATGACTATGTAAGGATTATCTTGCCCAAGCGCATAGCTATTTGCTTCGGGATTTTGCGAGACAAACAGTGCTGGTTCTGGGTAAATGTCCAAATCCCGGACGCATTCGCGAAACATCTGGTAAATAGTGGAATATTGACGCGGCCCAACCTGGATGGTGTTACCCATTAGATAGACTAATTGAGGGCGTTCGTAGATAAATTCCAAAAATTTACGAGCGATTAAATCAAATCCCGGTAAATTTCGTAAAGCTTGCTCGGCTTGGCGATCTAGTGGATGCCTGAAGGCTTCGCTGGAAATTCCTGTGTAAGTTGGCATAATTCAGGGTATTGGGTGATTTGTCATTTGTCATTGGTCATTGGTCATTAGTCATTAGCAAAGGACAAATGACAAATAACAAATGACAAGATAATAGAAATGGGGCAATTGGAAGTAAAAGTCACTTTGTATGGAATTAAAAGCGTGTGATTGAGGCAGAAGTTCATTTGTCACTACATAACTTTTTGCGATCGCAAGCGGGGTTCCCTTCCTGGCCCCATCATTTGACGATGGCACGGTTGGTAGCACGCGCCTTGCGCCTGGGACGTAGCGCCCTAATTCAAGTAGGGGCAGTTTGTGGCTATCAAGGGCGATATCGTACTAGTTTCGTAGCATCAGCCCTAATGTGGCATGGCCCTGTAATTATTGTTGCTCAAGAAGCGGTACAGCAACTTCTGCTGCGGGTGGAAATTCCCCGTCTACAGCAGTGGCTACCAGCCAATAAATCGATTAGAACAGGTGACGCTTGGCCTAGTGCTGAGTTCCAAGGGCTACTGTTGACCTCCCCAGAAGCTTGGTTAACAGGACAATTTGCTGGTGGCGATCGCTTTCCCCAAGGCATTCCTACAATTATTGATGGGGTAGATGATCTCGAAGATTGGGTGCGTGATCAACTTACCCAAGATATTCAACCCGATGATTGGGATCAATTGATGCTGGCTTGCCCAAACCAAGCTGAGGCAATTCTCGAAGCACGCATACAACTTACACACGAACTTTTTCAGCATCCTGCCAATCCATATCAGTGCTATCTAATTTCCCAGCCAGAAATAGAAATTTTGAGTCGTCTCTATTCTGCTTTAGAGTCATTAGAAGCATTGCCAGAACCTTGGAAGAATTTCTGGCAACAATTTCAAACCCTTAACGAAAATCTTTCCCCCTCATCTCCCCCTCCTCTCTTCTGGGCAACTATTGCCCATCGACAAGGTTTATTTTCTTTGCACTACGCCCCAATGGAATTAGGGGAAATACTCTCACCTATTTGGCAGCGACAACCAGTAGTTTTAATTGGTAGCGCTATCGAACCGGAAACTGAGGCTCCCCTTTTTCGCCAGCGCTTGGGTTTAGACGATTTAACTTGTCTGAAGTTCTCTTCGGAGAGTCAAGCGGAGGCAATTCAACTGTATGTACCCTATAAGTTGCCCCTACCCAACACACCAGAATTTCAAGCGGCATTTATTCACAAAGTCCGCACACTAGTTTGTCTAAGTGCTACAGCACCAGGATTAACGGTTGTATTGGTGGGGGATGTACCACTAAAGGCTCAAGTGGCGACAATTCTGGCCTCAGAGTTTGGTTCGCGGGTGCAGGTAGAAAAAACTTGTTTGGATGAGAATGGTATTTTGATTAGCGGTTGGGAATTTTGGCGAGAACATCAACGAGTCTTGCCAGCACCTCATCTGTTAATCATTGCTACTTTGCCCCTACCATCTTTAGAAAATCCCCTGGTAGCTGGTAGAGTAGCTCTTTATAAGCGATCGCATCAAGATTGGTTCCGTTTATACTTGTTGCCAGCTGCTTTGAATGAATTACAACGCGCGATCGCTCCAGTCCGAGAAAGTCAAGGAATCGTCGCTTTACTTGATAGTCGTGTAGTTAACCGCAGCTACGGCGCTCAAATTCTCGCTGCCTTAAGTCCTCTAGCACGCATCAACTATCTCGATCCAAGTCTGTTTTCTAACACCGATGAGGAAAATTCCGCCTAAAGTTCAGTTATCAATGACGCCACTTGCTCCACTTGGGGAGACCCCAAGACCGCAGTGGCTCCCCAATGCCCAATTTAAATTTTGTCAACCAAAGCGCGATCGTTTAAAAGCAAGCTCTATTATCAGCTTATAGAAGTGATGCGATTCATCACCTCTATATAGCCATGATTCCTGGCAAAATAAATTTAGAACCTAAGTAAAATTTGAGTTGCTGATTATGGGTGAAGCAAAACGTCGTAAAACCACATTAGGGGAAACATACGGTCAAGAGACTCGCATCTTGTCTTGGGTTCCCATCACAAAAACTCAAGGCGAACAATTTGTCACTTGGACTACTCGTGGTGCTTGGATAGGCATTGGCCTTATGGTTGTAGGATGGGCAACTATCCGTTTTATTGGCCCAGCTTTTGGTTGGTGGCAAGTAGTCTCTTAATTCATAATTCGTAATTCGTAATTCGTAATTATTGGCGAAAGATCACAATAAATTGTCAAATTGGCGATCTTTACCTATTAGGGTATAAATTCTTAACTAATTGAACTACGAATTACGAATAAATTAGTTAACTAAGTGATTAATAAAAAATAATTACTTATTTTCAATAAATAATCAAAATTTATTATATATGCATTGGGTTTGGCAAAACCAAACTAAGATAAGAATCTTTCCAAATTCTCAATGCTTTGGTTCGGACAACTTTTTGAGGATAATCCCAAAAAAGCTAAAAATATTGCCTAAATGGCAACATTGCTTTGCTGAGTTTAGGTATTGTCAGTGTTGAGTTGATCCATTCTGGAGTCTAAACTCAGATTTGTCTATTAATTATGTAAAGTTTGTATAAAGGAATATAATTAACCTGCTTTTAGCACTGAATCTCAAATTTACACTGTTATCTGCTCAACTACATATATACAGGAGGAATGAATTTGGTATACCTAATCATTTGTCTATACCAAAATCTACGTTAGAAAGAGGACATATCAAACATCTAAGCAAGAGGCAGTATAACGATGCAAAACTACGCTATGTCCTCTGATCACGGTGAATTTGGCTGCACGTAGCTAGTAAAAACGAAATATGTAGCTTTTCTGTAGTTGACTAGTGCTAGATTTAAGTTACTCTTAAAGCGGATCGCTTCATGTAAGAATCTACCCTGACAGAAGTGTATAAAGATATAGTTAAATTTAGCAATTTTGTCCGAGATTTTGAATTTTCAAACTGAATAGTTTGATACGGCGCTCAAAACCCCGATCCACTACCCTAAACAAGGTAGTCAATTAACGACTCAATATCATCTGTCTAGTAATTGTAATGAATAGTTTACAATACCAGTGGATGAGAAAATCTAAAGAAAATATAAAAGAAACTCAAACGACTGTGGTGTCTGGAGGACAAAAGTGTTTCTGAGACTAGCACATCAACATCGACAATTCGTCCAAGACTTGGTGATGAACCTGCAAGCCTTGGCGGTTGTATTAGAGCGGCGTGGGTATCCCGCGTCCTGCTACACCTGTGGCGACCAAATGAATAGTGCATCATTTATGGTTAGCTTGGGTGATAACCATCTGATTCGGTTTTTAGTATCCGATTACGGAATTACTTGGACGGAAATGCGGGATGACCGCGAATTAATGAAGCTAGAAGGTGCAGAGGCAATTAGCCAACTAGACGAACTAGCTAATCTTGTCAAGCAATCTATGCAAACTGATACAGGCTCTAAAACTCTTGCCAAGAAGTATTAAAGTTCCAAAGGTTGATGGCAAATTAAAAATTGATTATCGGTAACTGGTAATCGGTAATAGTCGCTTAGTTAGCGATCGCTCTTACCTCTTTCCATTATCATTAAGTGATTGGCTTGTATCTTGCCCATCGCAATTTTTTTGTATTTGCCAAAACCCTCACGAGCCGGATTTTGAGCCTTTAGCTGGAAGGTGTTAAAACACACCAAAGTCAGATCCAAAAATGGGATCAAAATGCTTATGCTTAGGGTGTTTTGATAAATCTGGGCAGTAGCGGCGATATACCTAAAGTCCATTGCCAATCAATATAAAGGGTGCCCAATAATATGGGTGACTAAAGTTACTAACTACTGCTACTGGTGCATTGTGACTTAGAGACTTCCAGCTTCCAGTAATTAATGAGACTTGAGCTTGTCGTAAAGCTTCAGTTTTAGACAACTTATCAGTCGAGAGAATAGCATAAAAAGCGCTCATGAGTGCTTGTGTACCACCATCGTCTACAGACCACAAAGAGGCGATCGCGGCTCTAGCGCCGGTTTGTTGCATCTGATAGCCAAAGCCCAAAATTTCCTCACCGTTACCTAACTTGCCTCCCAAGCCGGTTTCACAGGCGCTCAACACTACCAAATCTACATTGGGGAGTGACCAAGTGGCGACATTTCTAAAATTAACGCGATCGCCATTCCCGAATAAAATAAACGAATCTTCTGGTTTACCCACCACAAAAGCTGCATGAGTTGCTAAATGGACAATTGTATAGTCATCCATTTGGGGTACAGCGACTCTGGGGGTAAAGGCATCGTCTAAAAGCTTCGTAGTTTCAGGAACCGCAGCTGCTAGACTTTCCACCTCCCGCGTTGCAAAGGGTAAGCCAGCGAAAGCAACTTGTCGATTCCCAACTTTGATTTGATAATTACCTTTAGTAAAAGCACCGGCTAAAACCCGCAAAGTCGATTGTTGTGGGGTATTTAAGTTAGTCAGGCTGGCGGATGTAATGTGATTCACATTGAAGCGCTGCACTAGCCATTGTTTGCCATCATATAAAGCAGTTAAAGGAATGTAGCGTAATTGATCATCTGGAGCGTAAATCAGAGTTTGTGTACCTGATAGCTTCAGGTCTTTTTCTATCGGTTTAATTAGCCAGTCATACAATTGGCGTGCAGGTGCTTTGATATTTCGACTGGGATTAATTAAAGCTTGACGGAAAGCACCAATTGTTTGATGGAGGTTTTCCCGTTTTACAGCAACAGTGCGATGAATTGGTGGAGATTCAGGAGTTACCAATACCAATTCCAAACTATCTTTTAAAATCAGTGGGTAGAGTAGTGCCGATTTTTGCGGTAATCGCGCCAAATTATCCCGAAGTTCGTTGAGATTCTCCAAATCCAAATTTTGCTGTCTAGCTGTGCGGCTAATTTGCTCTACCTGTGCTTTTACTGAAGGACTATTGATAAATTCGTTAAATTCATCCAGGAGTTGCTGTTGATTTAAGACTAGTTGCTCGATACGTTGTTTCTGTTCGAGCGATCGCTCTTTGGGGGGAATTTTCCGTAATGTTGTCAGTTCCTTACCCAGCACAACAGCATTATCCACGCTTTGATCTAACTTTTGTTTAATTGGTTTTTCTGTTGCCGCTATATTAATACCTTTGACAGTACGTTGATTACCTGGCACATTCTGGAGATATTCCTCTAGTTCTTCAACTTTGAGTAAATCCATTGTCCTTTGCGCTTCAGCAACACGTTCCTGTTTAAGCAATCGTTCACCTAAAATGCGATATGTCTGGCTAACAGTTATGCTGTAAGCATCTGGTTGTGCTGCGCTAAGTGCTGATGGATTCAAGCGAGCTTTCTCACGATTAATCAAGCAATGCTTGTAGAAAAAAATTGCTAACTCTGGTTGATTTTGGATATCGAATAAGTAACCGATGTTACTGTAGGTTTTGCCAAGTCGAACGAGATCCCCAAGTTCTTTGTTAATTAATATGGCTTGCTGATAGGATTGAAGTGCTTCTGGATACTTTTTTTGAATTTGGTAGATTCTGCCGATATTGTTAAATGTGACTGCTTCCCAAGAGCGCTCTCCAAGTTCTCTGCTGATAGCTAATGCTTTTTGTAATCTCTGCAATGCTTCTTGCGATTTACCTTGACGAGATTCTTTGATAGCTTCTTCATTGAGCCTTGCAATTTCTAATATCTGATTACTCGTGGGTAAAGCTTGAGCTTTTTCTCCAGATTCGTACCTCAACCTTGCATTTTTGCTTACCTGGTTATTGTCTGGATATACCATCCCAAAACCTAGTAAACTAAGTAGAGTCAAAGTAACAACACTCACATACCGGAGATTAGGCTGCATAACAAAACACTCCCCATACTCGGAAGATAAATATTAAATCAATAAGTGCAGCCACGCAATTAATTTTTATGCTATTCAATAATTTGGAAAATTTATAGGTACTGAGAAACTTGAAGATGTCAGAAGAAAAACCCAGCCAACCAAAACTACCGCCAACCAGCGCTCTTGACAATCCATCAAATCATGAATTTGGGAATTGGTTTGAATATCCTGTGAGAGTGCAACCCCATCACACTGACTATGCAGGTATCGTATGGCACGGTTCCTATCTAGCTTGGATGGAAGAAGCACGGATTGAATGCTTGCGATCTATAGGAATCGAATTTGCTGATTTAGTCGTTATCGGTTGCGATTTACCAGTTGTAGAACTGTCGGTGCGCTATCATCGTTCAATTCAATTGGGTATGGCAGTATTGGTAAAAACGCGGATGGCTGAGGTGACTGGTGTCCGAATCAATTGGGATTATGCCATTGTCTCCAATGATGGACAACAATTGTACGTCACTGCCAAAGTGACTTTAGTCGCTTTAGATCGTGAAAGAGGTAAAATTATGCGTCAGTTACCAGCAAGTGTTAAGGATGCATTGGCTAAAATTTCAGTATTAAATAATAATTGAATAAAAAATGAATTATGAATTCTGGATTCATAATTCATTTTTTACTTGCCGATTTGGATCTGCGAGAGAGTTTGAGCAAACTGCGTTATATGATTCCAAATATCTTGCGGAGTAACGCCAAAACTGATGTTTAATAAAACAAGGATTGCCGCTATAGTTAATGCACTACTCACGGTTGCCTTTAGCAACTTCCATAATATTATGAAGACAATCCAAGCTACAATCAACGTAGCAATCATAATATATTAAATTCCTTAACAGTAGCCGTTATCTGAGAACCCGTTTATTCAGAAAAGATAAACTTTTGTCGAGTAACAATTATTAGTGCTAAAGCTATTAGACCTAATTTTGAATAGATACTAAAGCTCAGATTTTTGTGTAACTGTGCCAATGCCATATTACCTGAAAATGAGACAAAAATGCAGAGCAGAGGCAAGTTATTTGGCAAATTGGCAGAATTACTGGAAAGACTTTTTTAATTTTTTTGTATCAATAATCACAAGATACAAGAGTTAGATAGGACTCCGAGTGCGATCGCATTTATTGTTGATGAGATGAAGTGCGATCGCTAAGTTTCAGCCTATTTTCTCCAATAGTGCTTCATTGATAACCGTTTGATAGCCTACCCCTCGTTTTTCTGCCTCTTCTTTTGCCCAGGCTATGATTTTCGGATGAAATCTGATAGAAATCGGCTCATACTTTTCCTCTTCATCTTTAGCAGGTCGTCCACGCTTTCTCGGTATAATCCCAAACTGATCTGTGATCGCATCTCTGAATTTTTGGTTTTCTTCTGGTGTAACTCGTCTTGCTCTATCAAAAGGAAACTCAGATTCCTGACTCATATTGTTGACACTCCCTTGAGGTAGCTTTTTTTACACTAATTATCGCCGATGAATTTAACCGTTAGCCTTCAGCCTAATGCTGAAGGCTAAACAAGAATTGGTCAAGAGCCAGAAAATCTGCCTTTTGGGTATCTGAATTAAAGTTTTTTATCGCAAAGAAATTATCCGTGGGTGAGCTTCTAACTTTTCAGTCGCTGTTAAAACTTCTTGTCTTGCCCATTTATCTGCTGCCAAAATGTCATCTAAAGTGGGATTTGCACGGTTATCATTTTGATGGCGATCGCACACCCATTCGATACACCGGGGGATATCTAAAAACCGAATTTTTTCATCTAAAAATAAAGCTACAGCTTGCTCATTTGCAGCATTCAACACAGCTGGCATCGAACCACCAGCTTTACCCACAGCGTAAGCCAACTGCATACAAGGATACTTTTGGTGATCTGGTTCCCGGAAGGTTAAATTTCCAGCTTTGACTAAATCTAGTCGTTCCCAGTTGGTGTAGATGCGATCGGGCCAGGATAGGGCATACAGCAAAGGTAAGCGCATATCTGGCCAACCAAGTTGGGCTAAAACTGAAGTATCTTGCAGTTCAATCAGCGAGTGAATAATGCTCTGGGGATGAATGACAATTTCGATATTGTCGTAATCCAACCCAAACAGGAAGTGAGCCTCAATTACTTCCAGTCCTTTATTCATCAAAGTAGCAGAGTCTACTGTGATTTTCCGCCCCATCGACCAATTAGGATGCTTGAGAGCGTCAGCAACGGTTACATCTGCTAACTTTTCTACATCCCAGTCCCGGAAAGCTCCACCAGATGCAGTGAGCAAGATTTTCCGCAAGCCATCTTTGGGAACACCTTGGAGGCATTGAAAGATTGCGGAATGTTCAGAATCGGCTGGGAGTAATTTTACACCATGTTTTTCGACTAGGGGTAGAACCACAGGGGCCCCAGCAATCAGAGTTTCTTTATTTGCTAAGGCAATATCTTTACCAGCTTCAATAGCTGCGATCGTGGGTAGTAAACCAGCACAACCAACGATCCCAGTGACAACGGTTTGGGAATCGCCGTAACGAGCGACTTCTATCACTCCGGCGTCACCTGCCAGGAGAATCGGCTGGGGATCGAGGTCAATGATTGCTTCTTTGAGCGCTGGTAATTTATCTTCTGAGCAAATGGCTGCTATTTCCGGTCGAAACTGCCGAATTTGAGCAGCCAACATCTCTACATTGTTCCCAGCTGCCAATCCCACAATCCGAAACTGATCTGGGTACTGAGTGACAATATCTAAAGTCTGAGTACCGATAGAACCAGTGGAACCAACAAGAGTAATCGCTTTCACAATTGCTTAAGGATTTACAGACAACTCCCACTATAAATTGCTGCGGACTCTTTAATAACAGCAATCACTATAATCGATACACTGACGCAGACGAGGAGAGAGGCGGGGACGCAAAGAAGGAAAATTTATTCGTGTCATTGTCGCTGGTCTAGCCCCAATCGGTTAATTTCAGTTCGATACACTGCTAGCCATAAAATATTAAAGTTGCTCAATTTTCATATAACTAGACAAAATTTGTATTTATAAATACTATATTTTAAAGATAAATTCCGAGAAAAGTTGCAAAAGTAACCAAAGAGGAAGTAATTTCAATTAATTACTAATTTGTCCAGTTTGTTAATTATGTTGTTGGAGGATTTAGTATGCAAAATGTTACTCATAAATTGTTGTGTTGTAACCATAGGTAAAAGGATGCATAAAGGAGTTTGTTGAAGCACTCAACCTTATGGTCAAAGTTCAGATAGTTATAAAAAAAGTTTTATGGAAAAATGATTTGCTGTTTCCAGCAGCAATATGGCTTGCCAGCCGAATATTCATCTGGACAGTTATGTTGCTGATTGCGCCAAAACTACCGTTACCAGCAGAAGAATTTTTGCCTCATTTTGGCTGGGGAGTTTTTGATGCCTGGGATAGTATGCATTACCGAGCGATCGCTACTTCTGGCTATGAATTTGTAAATGACGGCAAGCAACATAATCTTGCCTTCTTTCCATTGTTTCCCTTAAGTATTTGGGTTTTGATGAAGTTGGGCTTACCGTTTGAATTAGCAGGCACGTTAGTCAACAACTTGGCGTTTTTTGCAGCACTTTACTGTTTGTATTTTTGGGTCAAAGAGCATTATGACATCAATGCAGCGCAATGGGTGACTGCTGTGGTTTCTTTGTATCCATCGTCTATGTTTACGGGGGTGGTTTACACAGAGGGGCTGTATTTGCTTTTGAGTACGGCGGCTTTGCGGGCGTTTGATCAAAAGCAGTATGGCTGGACTGCGCTTTGGGGGGCGATGGCGACAGCAACACGTCCTACAGGTATGGCACTAATTCCAGCATTTGCGATCGCAGCGTGGAAAGAACGCCGACCACCCATTGCCTATATAGCTGGTTTTACTACCGCTATTGGCATACTTCTATTCAGTTTGTATTGTGCGATTTATTTTGGCAACCCTTTAGCTTTTATCGAAGCACAACGGGGATGGCGACCAACTTTGGGCTTTGATTGGCAGGGTTGGTTAAACATGATTATGCAAATTTTAGTTGGCAGAAAAAATTGGCAATTTGGTTGGGTACGAAACTCCTCTGGCGGGATTCAAGACCCCTGGTATCTCTTGTTGTTTGGCCTGATTGTTACCAGTAGCTATCTTTTATGGCGTTTCCGTCAACGTTTTAGTTCTGTAAAATTATTCTATGCCTTTTATGCTTTAATCTTATTTTTGTTAATTCTGGCAAGCGAAGAGTGGATCAATAACTTGCTTAACCTAGCTATGGTCTTAGGTGGCGGCTATGTTTTGTGGTGCTTACACACACAACTGACCCCAGTTACAGTTATTTATGGCTTTTGTGGTATTGGTTTGCTGCTAGCCTCTGGAGGTACCATCTCTTTAAGCCGTCTCGCTTACGGTATTGTGCCTTTGAATATAGCCATTGGTGTGTTACTATCTCGCCATCCTCGTCAGGGATATTTAATATTGGGTGCCTTTGTGACACTACTAGCCAAAATAGCTGTAGGATTTGCCCAAGAGCGTTGGGTTGGTTAGAGAGTTTGCTCCAATATATTTGAATTGAAATTTCCTAATGACTATATTCAATCAAACTCAAATAGCGATCGCTTCATTACTTGTAGGTGTAGGTGCCATATCTTTTGGCTCTATTTTTATGAAATTGAGCGAAACTGAACTCAGCCCCAATGCCACTGTATTTAATCGGTTTTGGCTTGCTAGTGTGGTCTTCTTGCTTTGGCATGGATATAAGGCAATACGGCAGCGATTTACCGGAGAAAAATCTGTAGAACAGCAGCCCTACACCATTCAGGATCTGTTGCTATTACTAGGTGCTGGTATTCTTTGGGCTGCGACTTTAGTTTTGTTGGCTTGGTCAATAACTCAAACTAGTGTTGCAATCTCTAGTGTGTTGCATAATCTCGCCCCCATATTTACTAGTTTAGGGGTGTGGCTGTTATTTCGTAAGGGTTTTGAGCGCCAATTTTTGATTGGGATGATTATCGCCCTTGGGGGAGCGATCGCTATTGAATTTGAGGAATTGCAAATCGCCACAGATGAAGTTCAGGGAGGCATTGCGGCGGTCGTTTCAGCGATTTTCTTGGGTACATACCTGCTGATCGTAGAAAAATTACGAACTAAATTTTCTCCAGACACAATCCAGTTGTGGATCTGTGCGATCGCTGCTTTAGTAATCTTACCCATACTTTTGTTCACTCAAGATCAGCTTTTCCCTTCTACAGTTAGTGGGTGGATTTGGGTCATTTCTCTCGCTTTGATTTGCCAAGTCTTAGGTCATGGGCTTTTGACCTATAGCCTTGCCAAGTTTTCTTCTGTAGTTGTCTCCTTGGTGCATCTGCTAGAGCCAGTATTTAGTGGCATTTTCGCTCTTGTAATTTTTTCGGAAACATTAACTTTTTCAAATTGGCTAGGTTTCGCTGTAGTTTTAATCGGTTTATACTTAGCCATATCTAGCCAAGCTGCTGTTAACTACCCATTCCAGGAATCACTCAAGAATATATTTAACACTTTGGTTAAAAGTATGACGATCAAACTGTCATTACTAAAGCAACAATTCTCCGAAACACCAGCTTTATTAGGAACTGTCTCGTTATTGTTTGCCCTAATTCCCATATCTTTAGCACCATCTCTGACTAAATTGTGTCAACAAGAAATTGGTGCAAATGCTGTAGTATTTCATCGCAGTTGGATTGCTACAGTTGTCTTTGGGCTGTGGAATGGACTTGAGGCTTTCCGTTACCAGCAGTCTGTTGAAGAAGTCAGGGGACAGGAAGCAGGTAGCAGTATTACTCCTGCCTTTCTTGATAGCCAATCTATAGAAAAGAAGCCTTTTACGAGACAAGAAGTGTGGCTCTTGTTGGCAATGGGAACCTCTGCTGGAACCTACCTTCTCTTATGGGCTTGGTCGCTGAGTCAAACTAGTGTTGCCAACGTGGCTTTATTGTCTAATTTAAATTCCTTATTCGTTGCTTTGGCTGGGTATCTGTTATTCGGTCGGCGTTTTGATCAGAGATTCGTGATTGGTCTGGTCATAGCTTTGGGGGGAGCGATCGCATTTGAACTCAATAAGGTGCAATTTGCAACTGACCAAATATTGGGTGATGGATTAGCATTGCTAACTGCGGTTTTCATGGCTACGTGTATGCTGCTGATAGAACGACTCCGAACCCGATTTAGCACCGCAACTATAATGCTGTGGCGTTGTGGAGTGACAACAATGTTTCTACTACCCGTTCTCCCATTCCTCGAAGATCGGCTGTTGCCCTATTCCTGGACGGGTTGGTTTTTCATAATCTTCCAAGCTCTCTTCTGCCAAGTTTTGGGTCAGGGACTTTTGGCTTACAGTCTCAGCAGAATCTCTTCAGGCGTTGTCGCCGTCACGCTTCTGGTCGAACCAGTTTTAGCCTCTATTTTCGCTTGGTTCATTTTTTCAGAACAAGTCGGTTTGTTTGACTGGGCAACTTTTGCCGTAGTTTTAGCGGGTATCTATCTAGCCCAATCTAGTCAATCCACTGTTCAAGTAACGCCGAACGAAAGCTCGTAGCACTAAGTTAATGGCGGCAAGCTCCTACGCTTTAAACAGCAACATAAGCCGCTTATACCATTTCTTTGTGAGGCTGCGCGAATGCGGTTCGTTTCTCATATAGTTTGGCGCATCTTCATACAGAATTGGTATTACCTCTACCTGAAGTAAATAACTCCGGCTCCAATACTGCTCGGTTAAGGATAAGGTTGGGTTGAAGATTCGCGTAGCATCCTGTAGGGAAGTGAAACCCAACATCAAGCGTTAATTGTTGGGTTTCGTTCCTCAACCCAACCTACGCAGGTTAATGCAAAAAAATTTATACCATAATTTAGATATGAAATTATATCGCTGCGATAGATACTGATTAGTTAATATAAATATTAATTTGTTAACGCAGACAAATATTTTTTGAATATATAGTCAACGAGCGCGGAGGGATTTGAACCCCCGACCCACAGAACCGGAATCTGTTGCTCTATCCACTGAGCTACGCGCCCAACATAAATTCATGGCTCCCTAAGGAGTCACCTACACTATTATATCGTCTTCACCTACCAAGAAGCAATCAAAAATTGCAGATTTACTACTAGCAAGGCTAAGATGCTAGTCGCTAGTTAGTGCAATCTACACCGAAAACGAAACAGATGGGGTACTGGTTTAGATATATTGAGTTGTCAAGGGGTTATTTGCCTGTTAACGCCAACGCCCTCTGGGCGGCTACCTTCGGGAAGGATCTGGCGATCGCTAGGCTCATTTCCACAGTATGCTAGGTAATTTCAGCCTTGGCGATGCTGCCAAATGCCATTATATATTCCATATTAAGAGTGCCCCTGTGAGGAGTTATTTGCTAGTGCCATGTTTATTCTCAAACGGCAGGATGTTGAAATATCAAGCATTCAGCACCCAAAAAAGGATCAGCAGGTGCCGATTCTCAATTATCAAGGGCAAACTTTTCGCTTGATTAGCGTTTTCAAAGCTAGTCAAGAGGAAGAAGCTAGAGCCTTATGGAGAGAATTAACGGATAACCGGGGTAAAGCCTGTGTTTTACTGGAAGAACCCGAACGCTTTAGTGTTTGGGGTAAAATCCGTTTAGAGCAACTGGATAGTGACACAGGCGGTCATGGCAAAACGGCGATTTTAATCCAAGCCAGTATTTTGCTGTTGCAGGGTGTTTCTATCGACATTGAAGAGTTTTTAGGTGCTAGGCAAGCTGCATTATTTGAAAAAGATATTGCGGAGGTGTTCAAGCAGAAACAATTTCCCCAAGCATCCTCCCTAGAAGCGGTTAAATATTTGGTATCTACTAATCCTTTGCCGACAGCTAAAATACCTGATTGGCAAGAAAATCATGTAGTTATCCTATTACAAGAACTGCATCGATTAGGGAAGGCCTATTTTGGCAATGCTAATTTTACCAAACAAGTGATTTATAAGCTAGAAGATATGCCAGAAGCCGAGCGATCGCTGTTTCTCAGTTGGCTGAATCAATCGCCTCTGGGTAAACTATGGCAGTAGCATGGAAATTTTTTCACAAAATTCCTGCCACTGGCACTTGCTTTTGGTGTCCGATTGTGTATTACCTGACAGACATACTGCTAGATATACAGTCCTTTAACTCAAAATACTGCCAGAGTGCATCTACATAAGTCTTGCTCCTATGAATAACTCTTACGAGAATTCGTTCCTTTCTAAATCAATTTTCAATACTCAGAACATTGTCTTAGCTAATATTGGCTGGGCCGTACTGGCACTGCTATACTTTTTGTTGTTTAGTGCCAAAGTTCCTGGAGCAGATGGCATAGAAAGCCGGGCCGAGTGGTATGTGATTGGCACAAATATTTTTGAAGCTTTAGCTTATTTGGCTGCCAGTATCTTATGCTTGAGGAACTGGCTTAGTCCGCAAATCGTCAGTGGCCGGAATGTTTGGCTCTTAATTGGGTTAGGTATGCTTTCCTATTTCGTTGGGGGGATATTTTTCGGCTATACCGAAATAATTTTAAAAAATGAACCGGATGTGTCTTTAGGCGATATATTTTTTGTACTGACTTATCTATTACTTGGCGCAGGCATGATTTTAGCTGTGGCTTCCAGGCGAATCAATCTGGAAAAATGGCAGTGGCTAATAGTGTTAGCAATTGCAGTGTTCGGTAGTTTGTTAGCATGGTGGATTTCTATGCAACAGGAAACACCCACAGAACTACTAGTCGCGATTTTGAATTGGTTTTATGTAGTTAGCGATGTAGTTTTGTTAATTATTGCTACCACTCTGCTCTTAGCCTTTTGGGGGGGAAGAGTTTCCCAGTCTTGGCGAATGATTGCGGCGGCGGCATTTTCGCTTTACATTGCAGATATGTGGTTTAAATACGCCCAAGGCCCCAATTATCAAAGTGGGGAGATATTAGAAGTGTTTTGGGTGTTTAGTGGAGTGTTATTTGGCATGGGCGCTGTCTTAGAATATGACGCATCACTAAGACGAACGCGGCGTACCAGTGGAAGGAAACGAGCTTAGTAAAGATTTTGGTATCTACCGTGAGAAAATTAACAGACTCTGACAAGCAAGAAATTCTTAAGTTATATCGAGAGACTGCCGAAACAACCTCAACTTTGGCAGACCGCTATGGTGTGAGTAACTCGACAATTAGTCGCCTGCTCAAAAGCACTTTGCCAGAGGATGAGTATGAATACTTGGTCTCTTTAAAGCGGGCTGCGAGAACTCCTGAGGGTAGGGCGCAGGTAAGTTACGAGCAGTTACCCCTGCTGACTCAACCAGAGCCGGAGATAGAAGTTCCACCCATCGAAAGCCCACCTGTGGAAGTACCAAAGGTTGAGCCACTGCCACGTCGGGTAATTCATGTAGAGCAGGAACTTTTCTCTGAAGAAACGGCGGAGTCAATTGCTGCTAGTAGACGGGTGCGGCGACGTCCCTCGGCGGCGGAAAAACCGAAGCTCCGAGTCACAGAAAAATTAGAAACTCCAGAGCCAAAGCCGCCGGAAATAGTCAGCATCCCCATCCCACCGCTAAAGAATGAACATCCAGGAGCGGCCGTCATCGCGCAGATGCTGGGCGAAGATTTGCTCGACGAATCAGAGGATTTGGATGATTTAGATGATGATGATTTAGAGGATGACGACTTTGAGGAAGAAGACTTTGATGACGATGACTTGGATGACCAAAGACCTTTAGTCACAAAACGAAGACCAGGTGAAGCATCAGTTCAAGTTTTACCTCTGTCGATAGCCAATTTACCCAAAACTTGCTACCTGGTAATTGACCGTTCCTCGGAATTAATTACCCGACCTCTCAAGGACTTTGGTGATTTGGGGCAAATTCCCAGCCTGGAAACCCAGCAAAGAACTTTGCCGGTCTTTGATAACCATCGTGTGGCCAAGCGTTTTTCTACAAAGCGCGATCGCGTGATTAAAGTTCCTGATAGTAAAATGCTCCATAAGGCTCGGACTCATTTGCAAGCTAAGGGCATCACACGACTGCTGATTGATGGTCAGGTCTATTCTTTGTCTGCGACGGTTTAGAGGTCATGGAGACACCTGCTGGCTATGGTGTGGTATTGGTGACAGCTAGCAACATGCAGGAGGCAGAAGCAATTGCAAATGCCCTTGTGGAGGCTAAACTTGCTGCTTGTGTAAGTCTGTTACCAATCCATTCAATTTACACCTGGCAAGGGGAACTGCATAAAGAGCAAGAATGGCAATTAGTGATTAAAACTGATTTGGCGCAATTTCCGGCAATGGAAGCCAAAATTAAGGAACTGCACTCCTATGAAGTACCAGAAATTATTGCTCTACCAATTGTTGCCGGTTCTCAAGCCTACTTGCAGTGGATTTCTCAGCAAGTTAAAAGTAAAGAGTGAGGAGTGAGGAGTTATGAAAATCTTAACTACCTCACTCCTCACTCTCAATTACTAACTCTAAGCGTCAACAGCTGCAAACGCTTGCGATAATTTATAATTTCAAACTAGCTGTAAACAGCCCTTGCAAAACGCTCTGCCAAGTAAATAATGTCTTGTCTACGAGCAATTTGGTTCATCCATTGTTTAGGAATATTTTCCACCCCGTAGTAAATTCCTGCTAACCCACCGGTGACGGCGGCGGTAGTATCAGCATCTCCGCCTAAGTTGACAGCTTTCAAAACCGCCTCAGAATAAGATGAGCTATTTAACAAACACCACAGGGATGACTCTAAGGTGTCAATCACATAGCCACCAGAATTAATCTCTTCTACTGGTATCTTGTCAATCTCACCACTGAAAACTCTGCCAAAATGCGGCTTTTCTAACAAAAATTCTCGGACAGAATAAATTGTTTGGATATCTTGCAATCCTTGTAAATATGCTGTTTGAGGGTCAGCCCCTTCCAAGAGCGCCACTGTAATACTAATATAAATGCCACAGGCCATTTGCGATCGCAGATGAGCGTGGGTAATGGAAGAAACTTGATGTACCCGCGCAATCAATTCATCCAGAGTTAAACTTTTGTGACAATAAGCCATTGGCAAGATTCTCATTAACGAACCATTGCCATTACTATTTTCACTGGTACCACCTGCTTTTAGGGGTGGAGTTCCTTGTTTCCAGTTGACAATTGCCAAAAATGTGGTGTTACCGATATCAAATACTTCGTCTTGAGCAGTCCAGTAACTTTCGTGATACCAGCGCCAGAAGGAATTAGCAATGGCATCCAGTGAAAATCCCTCACAAAGACATTCTGCCAAGCAAAAGGTCAGCGAACTGTCATCTGACCATGTACCAGGAGGAACATCCCAAGTTCCATAACCCAACATGGTTGTCACTGGAGATTTTACTCGTTCAGCGCGGCTAGTGAACTCCACTGGCACACCCAACGCATCACCAACACATAAACCCATCAAACCAGACAACGTTTTTGCAGAGGTTAGCATTGTTCAACCAGCATGAAACTTTTCTACCACTGATTTTACTTGCGAAAAGTCGCTTATCAAATGTTTGGTATAATTTTTAATTCCAAACTAGCTGTAAACAGCCCTTGCAAAACGCTCTGCTAAGTAGATAATGTCCTGTCTACGAGCAATTTGGTTCATCCATTGTTTAGGAATATTTTCCACCCCGTAGTAAATTCCTGCTAACCCACCGGTGACGGCGGCGGTAGTATCAGCATCTCCGCCTAAGTTGACAGCTTTCAACACCGCCTCAGAATAAGACGAGCTATTTAGTAAACACCACAGGGATGATTCTAAGGTATCAATCACATAGCCACCAGAATTAATCTCTTCCACTGGTATCTTGGCAATCTCACCACTGAAAACTCTGCCAAAATGCGGCTTTTCTAACAAAAATTCTCGGACAGAATAAATTGTTTGGATATCTTGCAATCCTTGTAAATATGCTGTTTGAGGGTCAGCCCCTTCCAAGAGCGCCACTGCAATACTAATATAAATGCCACAGGCCATTTGCGATCGCGCATGAGCATGGGTAATCGCCGAAACATCATGCACCCGCGCCAGCAATTCGCCTAAAGTGAAGCTTCTGTGACAATAAGCCATCGGCAAAATTCTCATCAACGAACCATTGCCATTACTATTTTCAACCTTCCCACCCGCCTGATGGGGAACAACTCCCTGTTTCAGGCGCATAATTGCTGTGTGGGTAGTTTGACCAATATCAAAGACATCGCCACGGGGAGTCCAGTAAGCCTCCTTGTACCAGCGCCAGAAGGAATTAGCTATAGCATCCAACGAATATCCCCTACAAAGGCATTCCGCCAAGCAAAAGCTTAAGGAACTATCATCTGACCAAGTTCCTGGTGGTTGATTCCATGTGCCGTAACCCAACATCGTTGTCACTGGAGATTTTACTCGTTCAGCCCGGCTAGTAAACTCCACCGGCACACCCAACGCATCACCGACACATAAACCCATCAAACCAGACAACGTTTTTGTAGCGGTTAGCATTATTCAATCTCCACAAGAATTGCTCAAAATTAACTTTATAGATTCCCTCTATAGCTTGTTGCAACGGATGCTACAGCCGACTTTTTCATCATCTGTGAAAAGCTCATCAAAAAATTGTTAGTCAGGTATTTGATTTACCATATCCTGACTTAGTTTTAGTTCCAAATATTGTGACAGTTTTAAAAGCGTCTATTTTTGGAACAAAGAACCCAAAGCAAAAGACATTGAATGTAATTATAACAGCTAATTTATTATTATCAGGGATAGTTAGCCTATAAGTCATAGGCATCAATAGCAGCATTTATTCAATAAAATCTGGGAAACATTTGGAACATTATCAAACGATTTTCGACTGGGAATATACAAGTAAAAAATACAAAATTTGGTAAAAATTATGAAACGCTTACTCAAGTCTTTCTTGACAATTTCTGCATTGTCTTCCTTAATAGTTGCTCCTCTGCTTCTATCATCTGGTCAAGCTTCTGCTGAAACTAAAAAGGGTACTGATGCTAGTTATGTTGGTGCTGGTGTTGCAGCTGGCGTTACCAGTGGCGGACAAGGTATCAACGATGATGCCACCTTTGGCGGTAATGTTACAGGTCGCGTGAAATTAGGAAATACGCCATTTTCTGCACGTGGTAATGTCCTCTGGAGTGATAAAACAAGTGCCATCATCCCAGAACTTTCTGTGGATGTGCCAATCGCTAATAGAACTAATGCCTATTTAACTGGTGGTTATTCTTTTGTAGAGAAAAATGGCTCACCAACTCCTATAGGTAATAGAGATTCCGTAGTGGTAGGTGCTGGTGTTGAATCGGAAGTTGCTAACAATTTCCTCGTCTACACTAATGCCAAAGTAGGACTTGGTGCCTACCAAAATAGCGATGCTTCTGCTGTTAGCATCAATGGTGGTATTGGTTATCGCTTCAAATAAAAGATTATTGAGTCCTCAGTCAGTTTATACTTTACTTAGTACTCAGGACTCAGCACTAAAAACTCACTACTCCCAAAAGCTGGTTTTGCTAAGTATTACATCACTGACAAAGCCAGCTTTTGCCGTGGTAAAATTAAAATATTCCTCATTATTCCGGCCGGATTACCGGGGATCAAGTAGCCGAAGGGTGCTGATTCGGCGTCTACTAATGCTTTATTGAGAATACTATACAAGTCTAATGGTTAAATCTGCTCCTTCCCCAATCGCTAGCCGTAAGCCTTCCAAAGTAGAAGGAATCAAGGAAAATAGTAATTTTTTGCGTGAACCTGTAGCAACTGAGATTCTTCAAGACACTACTCATTTTACTGAAAATGCGGTGCAGCTTTTGAAGTTTCACGGTTCTTACCAGCAGGATAACCGCGACAACCGCACCAAGGGACAGGAAAAAGATTACCAGTTTATGCTGCGGACAAAAAATCCGGGTGGTTTAGTACCGCCGCAGTTGTATCTGGCTTTAGATAAAATCGCTGATGAGTATGGCAACCACACTTTACGAGCAACTACCCGTCAAGGTTTCCAACTGCACGGTATTTTAAAAAAGAATCTTAAATCAGCAATTGCCACCATTGTCAACAACCTGGGTTCAACTTTGGGAGCTTGCGGTGACATCAACCGCAACGTGATGGCACCACCAGCCCCCTTTAAAAATCGCCCAGAGTATCAGTATGCTTGGGAGTATGCCCAGAATATTGCTGACTTGCTATCAGCGCAAACAGGCGCTTATTACGAAATTTGGTTAGATGGGGAAAAAGCAATTAGTGCTGAAGAAGACCCAGAGGTGAAGGCCGCACGACAGCGCAATGGCAATGGCACTATTATCCATGACAACGAAGAACCGATTTATGGCACGCACTATATGCCCCGCAAGTTCAAAATTTGCGTGACAGTGCCAGGGGATAATTCGGTTGATTTGTACTCCCAAGACCTGACGTTGGTAGTAATTACCAATAAAAAGAAACAGTTAGAAGGATTTAATATTTTTGCTGGTGGTGGCTTAGGTAGAACCCACGGTAAAGAAGAAACTTTCGCTAGGTTAGCAGACCCCATCGGTTATGTGGCTAAGGATGACGTTTACGACATAGTGAAAGCGATTGTTGCTACCCAGAGAGATTATGGCGATCGCACTGACCGTCGTCATGCCAGACTAAAATATCTAATCAACGATTGGGGTGTAGAGAAATTCCGTACCCAAGTTGAAGAATATTTTGGTAAACCAATTGAAGCCTTCAAACCACTGCCAGAGTTTAAATTTCACGACTTCCTCGGCTGGAATGAACAAGGTGATGGCAAGCTATTCTTAGGAATTTCCATTGACAATGGTCGAGTCAAGGATGAAGGTTCGTTTCAACTGAAAACTGCCTTGCGGGAAATTGTCGAGCAGTTCAACTTACCCATCCGTCTGACATCCAACCATAACGTGATTTTTTACGATATCGAACCAGATAGCAAGGAAGCTATTCAAGACATTCTCAGCCGTCACGGTGTCGGAGACGACCCTAGTAAAATCGAACCTTTAGTACGGTATGCAATGGCTTGTCCGGCTTTGCCTACTTGCGGTTTAGCAATCACCGAATCAGAACGCGCAATACCGGGTATTTTGGAGCGGATTCGCGCTCTGTTGGATAAACTAGGTTTACAAAAAGAACATTTTGTGGTAAGGATGACAGGATGCCCCAATGGCTGCGCTCGTCCTTACTTGGCAGAATTGGCTTTTGTCGGTAGCGCTCCAGAATCTTACCAACTATGGTTAGGGGGTTCGCCAAATCAGACTCGACTGGCACAACCTTACACAGAAAAACTGCACCATAATGACCTAGAAAGCTTCTTAGAGCCGATTTTTGTTTACTTTAAGAAATCTCGGAAATCTAAGGAAAGCTTTGGTGATTTTTGCGATCGCGTTGGTTTTGATGCGATCCGCGAATTTGCTGCCACATACGAACCTCAAACAGCCAATGGTGCAAACAAATCGCGCCACCGGGTAAATCTGAAAGAAGAGGTTTATAGTAAGTTGAAAGAAGTGGCGGAAAGCCAAGGTAAGCCCATGACTCAGTTAGTGACTGAAGCGCTAGAGGTTTACTTCCAGAATCTTTCGTAAGCTGAATAAATAATTAAACCATGAATGGACACAGATGGATTTATCTGTGTCCATCTTTGATTTGATACTGTCTTAATTCTAAAATCCCATGTCTCAACTGCAAAGAATTGCGATCGCACCCTCCCAACTCCAACAAGGACAAATTTTGCTCACCAAAGAACAGCAGCATTATTTGGGCCGCGTGTTGCGCTTGCGTGAAGGCGATCGCTTTATTGCAATGGATGGTATGGGAAAATGGTGGTTGGCGCAGTTAGCAGGGGAACAAGCAGAGGTTTTAGAACCGCTTTTAGTAGAAACTGAATTACCTGTATCGATTACGCTGATGGTGGCGTTGCCCAAAGGTAATGGATTTGATGAAGTGGTGCGGTGTTGTACAGAGTTAGGAGTAACTTGTATTGCACCAGTATTAAGCGATCGCACTTTACTTCATCCTAGTCCTCAAAAGCTCGAACGTTGGCGGCGCATCGCTGCGGAAGCCGCCGAGCAATCAGAGCGTTCTTTTGTGCCGACAATTTTAGAGCCTGTTGCTTTTAATACGGGTTTGTCATTAGTCATTGGTCATACCCTGCGGGAAGGCGAAGCGCCTATGTCATTTGCAAACAGCCAGCAATATATCTGTGAAGCACGTGGTGAGTTTCCCCATTTAAAACATTGCTTACAGCACAAAGGACAAATGACAAATGACAAAGGACAAGAAAGAATTGTCATTGCTACTGGCCCAGAAGGGGGATGGACAACACAAGAAATTGAGAATGCGAAGTCAGCCGGATTTCAAACCGTTTCCCTTGGTCGTCGCATCTTAAGAGCAGTTACAGCCCCAGTAGTAGCATTATCCTTGATTTCCGCAGCTTGTGAAGTATAAATGATTTATAGCTCACGCAAAAGAGATTTTGCGCGAGACATCACTCCAACGTGCATTAAAAGTAAGTGATGATTGAGCAAGTTGCGATCGCCTTTGAGCATAAAGACTATAAAACAGCAGCTAAATTACTCAAACAGCTGCAAAAAGAATCGCCCGAAAATCCTTGGGTGCAATATTATCTCGGTCGGCTCCATGAAGTATCCCAAAAGCCTCAAGATGCAGAAAAAATTTATCGGCAACTGCTGCGAGATACAACGAATGTAAAAGTAGTAACCCTCGCACGTCAAGGTTTGCGACGGCTACAAGAAATGGAGCTAGAAGAAAGACAAAGAGCTATTTCTCAAGCAACAGCCCAACCGGATAGCACCGAACTTGGAGTACTAGTTTTAGAACCACTCAATAACGAACTGAAAACAGAAGCGTCTCGAAAATTCGCCGAGATTATGCAGTTAGACCCTTACACTGCAAGGCTCTTACTACCAGGTCGTGGCTGGAGGTTGTACCGCACTGGCCAAGTAGGAGAACTAAAATTTTACGGCAAACAACTACAGCAGGCTGGCATTCCTTGTTTTTGGGCAACAATAGCTCAAATTCAACAAATTCAAGTTTATCAAGTCAAATGTTTCCAAGAATCTACACCACAAGCTAGTGTTGTTTGCCGTAACGAGATAAATCAACTCGGTTCTCTCACCTTTGACTGGTCAGAAGTGACAGCACGAGTAGTAGGACTTTTACCCATTTTTGAACAAGTTATAGATGTTGATGCCCGTCGTAAACTGGAATGGAAAACTCAAACACAAGACTATGCCCAGTTTTGTGATTTACACCTACCTGATAGACGTTGCATTCTCCGATTTGATGATAACGGCTATGAATTCCAGCAAGGTTTAGAAATCATTCCCCAAGCTAGCCAAAATACAATCAGAATTAATTGGAATAGTCTATCAAGTTGGATTGACCAACAACTTCCTCAAGTCAAAATTTGGTCAGATTTCACATCCTTTGCAGATACAACATTAGATCAAACAGAAATGCTGGGTCATATCAAGTCTCATATTCATTTGTTTCGCAGAGAACAGACTAATTGGGACTCAGCTTTTCATTTATATAGTGGACTGGTGTTTGTTAAATAATTCGTAATGGGCTACGCCCCGCTTCTCTACGAGACGCTACGCGAACGCTAACGTAATTACGTTACTGATTACCTACCTTAAGAAGTAAATTCACAAATCAAATAGGATATATCAAATTTATGAATACAGTAAGTGATAAAAACCAACAGTTAGGGGGTTTGTACGTTCAAGCTCCTGAAGGAGAGCAACTAGTTTTTCCGCTCAAACATACGGAAGTTCTAGCAAAAATTGCAGGTAATCTGTCACGAGTTGAGGTGATTCAAAGTTTTGAGAATCCCTTTATGCAGCCTTTAGAAGCAGTCTATATCTTTCCATTACCCGATGAGGCGGCAGTGGATGATATGGAAATCAAAATAGGCGATCGCATCATCAAAGGTAATATTAAAAAACGTGAAGAAGCTGTAGCCATATACGAAAAAGCAAAACAAGAAGGACGCACCGCCGGACTTCTAGAACAGGAACGAGACAACATCTTTACCCAGTCTCTAGCTAATATCAAACCTGGTGAACAGATTGATGTGACAATTCGTTACACCGAAAGTTTAAAATTTGAGGCTGGAAACTATGAATTTGTTTTCCCGATGGTAGTGGGGCCAAGATATATTCCGGGAACGCCGATAGATAGTAGCGGTGACACAGATCAAGTTCCTGATGCTTCCCGCATTACACCGCCTATAGTCCCAGAGGGAACGCGATCGCGTCACAATATTAATGTCACAGTAGAAATTGATGCAGGTTTACCAATTTCTGAAGTGCGTTCTCCTTCCCATCAATTAAAAATTGAACACTCAGGTCAAATTGCGCGGATTCAATTAGCCGGAGAAGATACAATTCCCAACAAAGATTTAATTCTCCGCTATCAAGTTTCTAGTCAAGAAACTCAATCCACAGTATTAACCCAAGCCGACGATCGCGGCGGACATTTTGCTATTTATCTGATTCCAGCTTTAAAATATTCCACTGATGAAATTGTCCCCAAAGATGTTGTATTTTTGGTGGATACTTCCGGTTCTCAATCTGGCGATCCGTTACAAAAGTGTCAAGAATTGATGCGGCGATTTATCAATGGGTTGAATCCCAACGATACTTTCACAATTATCGATTTTTCCGATAGAGTCAGACAGTTATCGCCAATACCTCTGCCGAATACATCAGAAAATCGTGCCCAAGCGATCGCTTACATTAACAATTTACAAGCTGATGGCAGCACAGAAATGCTCAGTGGCATTCGTACAGCCATAAATTTCCCCACACCCATCGGAAGATTACGCAGTGTCGTGCTTCTAACCGATGGCTACATCGGCAACGAAAATGAGATTTTAGCAGAGGTACAACAGCACCTCCAACCAGGAAATCGCCTTTACAGTTTTGGTGCTGGTAGTTCAGTTAACCGTTTTTTACTGAATCGCATCGCCGAAATTGGCCGGGGAATATCCACAATTATTCGTCATGATGAACCCACAGAAGAAGTTGCCGAAAAGTTTTACAGGCAAATTAACAATCCTGTACTCACGAATATTCAAATCTCTTGGCATGGTGACACAGAATCGCCTCTGATTTACCCAGCCATAGCCCCTGATTTATTCAGCGAACAACCATTAGTTTTATTTGGTCGCAAACAGGATAGAGCCAAAGGTAATTTGCAAATCTCCGGCATTGCTGCGGGCGGTAAGAAATATGAAAGAACGTTTAACCTCAAATTTGATGAAACAGGAAATATTGCTGTAGCGCAGTTATGGGGGCGTGCTTGCATCAAAGATTTGATGAATCAAATGGTGAGCTTTGAAACTAAAGCTGGTGTAGAAGCGGTTACAGAAACAGCCTTAACTTATCAATTGCTTTCTCAATACACCGCTTTTGTGGCTGTCAGTGATGATGTGCGGGTTGAACCAGGAAGCGAATATGTGTCTATGCAAGTGCCAGTGGAAATGCCTGAAGCAGTTAGTTACCAAGGAGTGTTTGGCAATGCTCCGGCTGGTGGTTTTGCACGTAAAACATCACTCTCAATGCCATCAGCGCCAGCTTTAGAAGAAGCTCCAGATTTTCTCCGGCAAAAGCGATCGTCGCCACAATCTCCACTAGCCAAAGAAGTCGAGATATCTTTGAGCTTTGATTTAAAGGAGATGGAACGAGATGAAATCTTAGACGCAGCTATCAACCATCAGTTAGAGGTCATCAGCGTCACAGGCTTGGATAATACAGAAATTGCTGACCTAACCCAACACCTTCAACAACTAAACTTTCCTTCAGGCTTCAGTGGTGAAATCGTCTTTGAGTTCACCGTCAACAAAGGTCGGGTAGAACGGGTAGTTTTAGATGAGGAAACCTCGACCCTAAAAGATGCAGTTGTAGTGGAGAAAATTAAGCGATCGCTCCTACTTTGGAGAGTTCCCCCATCTACAACTGGCAAAGTTATCTTAACCTTGCATATTCACGTTTAATCTATAGAGATCGTAAATTTACGGTCTCTATCAATTGTTAGGTGTTTTAACCTGACGTGCCATTTCTAGGTAAGCACTCATATTCGCTCCTGGACGGCGACGACCATTAGAACTAGTAGTCGAAGGAGCAAGATATTTTGGCGCAAAGGTAGTTTCAGTTGGCTGCTCTTTGATTACTTTAGCTGCTGCGGCTTTTGCATTTTTGCCAGGTTCAACTTTAAGACCCTCAGCAGTCTGGACTAGCTGAACATCGGCTGGTTTGGGATTTTTAGCTGATTTTCCCTTAGCTTTAGCTGCGGCAGTTTTTGTTCCATTCAATGAATCTGGTTTGGATGGAGTTGGTGTTTCTGATGTAATTGTTGCCGTTACTTTCTTAGCATTCGATGCAACTGTCTCTGCTACTTTCTTCGCATTCGATGCTACCTCTTTAGCAGCATCTTTAGCAGCATCTTTGGCTTCGTCCAATTCCAAAAAGTAGCCGTTGCTTTTCTTCTTCCCTGGTAACAGTCCGGTAATGAAACCCAGAATACCTGAAATTAACTTTTTGATAAAATCCATTACAATTACTCCTGCCTTTTATTGGAACTCGACCGTAATTGTTAAAAATTACGATAAAATGTTACATTTTCTACTTTGCGTCACACCATTGTGGTGACAACCCTTATAGGCTTGTGCTTAATTAACATTGTAGTAAAACTACAGGGCAAATGTTCTCTTGCCAGCACTTGCAACCTGTGTACACCGAGAATTAATTATTAAATTTTACTGTAACTAAGAGCAAGATTCTGAAAGCAAGCTTTGCAAAAATTAACATTTATTTGCTTGGTAAATATTTATTGACTTGAAGCAAACACTTTACTCTCAACCAGTGGGAAGAGTGTCATCGCCTACTTACAGAGAGCGAAGTAATTAGGCTAAATTTTATACAAGTCTCAGCGAAAAGCATTTCAGTTTTGCAAAAATATCTTTTAAAGAATCCGAAAAGGAATAACTTCAGTTTGTAGAGCAGTATGTACCTACAAAAGTGAAATACACCATTAATTCAGCTAGATTTTGTAAATGAACATTGAAAATCAACAACGCAATCCTGTCTTGTTAATACATGGGATTGACGACACAGAGGCAGTTTTCCATAGAATGGCGGCTCAGTTAAGACTACAGGGTTGGCCTGTATATTCCCTGGATCTCGTACCTAACAATGGTGATGTTGGTCTTGATGAGTTGGCAAAGCAAGTAGCAGATTATGTTACAGCCACCTTTGCGCCAGAACAACGCCTAGATTTAGTCGGCTTCAGCATGGGAGGAATTGTCAGCCGTTACTATGTTCAGCGACTGGGAGGAATTAACCGCGTGCAGAGGTTTATCACAATCTCTTCACCCCATCATGGAACTGTGGTTGCTTATGGTTCCCGGCGTCCTGGATGCTTACAAATGCGCCCCGACAGCATTTTTCTTAAGGATTTAAATTCTGATGCCGTAATATTGGGGCAGCTAGATTTTACATCTATCTGGACACCTTATGATTTAATGATTGTCCCAGCGAATAGTTCACAAATGTCTGTAGGAAGCGGAGTCACAGTACCAGTTGCTCTACACCCTTGGATGCTGACAGACTCCAGGAGTTTAGCAGTCGTTAAAGCAGCTTTAGCAAAGGGTATTAAGCTGCCCTTGGAAAATAAACCATCTAGCCAATAGCCAGGATGCTTACCACGCTTGATTTATTCGTCTTTAAATTACGAATTACTTAAGTTCTATCTCCAATTTGTGTATGTTCGTAACTCCCAAAAATCGCCTCTGGGTAACGATAATATTTGAACTCTATAAGATTATAAAAAGGATCTTCTAAAAAGAAAGTACGATGCTCAAGAGGAGAACCAACAAAGCGGTTTTTGGTTTCTTCGCGAAAAAGTAGCTGCTGTTGTTGTGCCCTTTCTAGTAAGTCTTGCCAGTCACGTTCTTGAGTAAAAATTAGCCCAAAGTGTCTGGGATAGATAGTGTGTTGCGGTATCAAGGGTTCTTTGGTAACATGAGCCACTAGTTGATGACCGTAGAGATTGAGAATCAGGGCGTGATGATTTTCACGACCAGGAATGCAGCCCAAGCCATCCACGTAATATGCTTTTGTTTGGGCAATGTCAGTCACAGGAAAAGCCAGATGGAATAAAGTTTGGCTCATAGCTTGCTCGGAAAAGACTAGTAGTTGATGCTATCTACAATTTAAACTGTAAGCTTGATAACAAGTTGGAGTTCGATACGCCAACTTATTAGATGTGTTTTAGCCCATCGCTTCAATTGGGTGAAGAGTCCATCCGTAAGTCTAAATTTACCAAGCCTGCAACTGAATACCTGATCAAAGATAGATAAGTTAATTAATGATTTATTTTAATAAAGATTTTTTCAAATTTTACCAGATTTAATGAGATAGTCTGGCATTAAAACAGGCTTTTTGGGTCAATGATGATTCTAAACAAGTTATTCTGGTAAGATTTTGGCAAAACTACTTGTAATTAATTCTTGATGTTTTCTTTAATTGACTCTGCCAACCCCTGGTTAGTGGGATTAGGATTAAACACGATTTTATTGGGTTTAGCTGGGATTGCTCCGAAAAAGCTCCTTACTCCAGCAGGATTATTCCACGCCTGGTTTTTGGCCATCCTAATTTGGGGAACTTTAGGCTGGCAAGGATATGCAGTAGTAATGTTCTATTTTCTGGTTGGTTCTGGCGTTACCCGCATTGGGATGGCACAGAAGGAGGCAGAAGGAATTGCCGAAAAGCGTTCTGGGGCAAGAGGCCCAGAAAATGTTTGGGGTTCGGCTTTGACTGGGGCGCTGTGTGCCTTGGGAGTAGGGCTGCTCAATTCGGGATTTATTGTATCTAGTCCCCTATTTGTAGTCCCCAATCCCCAGTCACTATTATTGTTAGGCTATGTAGCGAGTTTCAGTACCAAGCTATCTGACACCACTGCTAGTGAAGTCGGTAAAGCTTATGGTAAAAGTACCTTCTTGATTACCACACTCCAACCAGTGCCTCGCGGTACAGAAGGAGCGGTAAGCTTGGAGGGAACTTTAGCTGGAATCGTGGCTTCTGTAGCGATCGCATTTGTGGGTTGGGGAGTTGGTTTAATTGATCTATTAGGAGTCGCTTGGTGTGTACTGGCAGCATTTATTGCCACCAACTTAGAAAGTGTAATTGGGGCAACATTGCAATCTAAGTATACCTGGCTGACCAATGAAGTGGTAAATATTTTTAATACATTAATCGGTGCGATCGCGGCTGTGCTACTTGCCTGGACATGGATAAATATCATTAAGTAGATCGGTGAAAATAGCATTGGGCATTGGGGAGCCAGCGCCGTGGGTGGGTTTCCCGACTTGAGGCGACTGGCGTCATTGGGCAAAACAGTTCCTTTTTTGCGCTACCGCTAACAGCACTCAGCACTCATGAGGGGCATTGCTAGAAAATAAGCAATCTGCCTTACTACTGTAATAACGCTGATATTTTCAATCCTGTTTTGTCCCAGCTAGACTGTAAAAGTAAGCATGGGAAATTATATTATTTACTAGTTACAGCAAATTTAAGGTTGGGGAAGTACATAAGCTAAGTCTCAAAGCCATACATAAAGCCTGTTTTACTTCTGACTTCTCAATTCTGACTTCTTAATTCTGCTGTATATAATTTTCTGACCATCTAGATGTAATTAATTCATAAAATCTTTATCATATTTATCCATCCACAACCAGATGATTTCTATATGATTTAATTTAAAAGTCCTATAAGTGTTTAACCATTTTCACATAATTAGTTCATGGAATCTTTATCATTTTTGACAATTAATGACCAAATAATTTCTATTGAGGAAGCAGTAAAGTACCTGCAAGCCTCTGGAAAATTGGGACAGTTCATTGGGGATATTCTCCGCCAGTACGTAATTGAGGAAGAAATCAGAACCCGAGACGATATTGAAATTGGCACAGCAATCACTGAACAATCAATTATTGACTTTAGGCTGAAAAATCAACTGACTGATCCCCAAAGTTTTCAAGAATGGTTAAAGACCAATAACACAGATTACGCTACGTTTCACACATCGGTTACTTTTGGTTACAAGTTAGAAAAGCTAAAAGCTGTAGTAACCCAAACAAAACTCCAAGAATATTTTATTGAACGCAAAATTTTTTTGGATCGGGTAGTACTTTCTAGAATTGTTGTTGATAATCGAGAATTGGCAGACGAACTCCACACCCAAATTGAAGAAGGAGGTAGTTTTGAGCAACTAGCCAAAGAGTATTCACTTTCAGATGATCGAATTGTGAACGGCATGATGGGAATCGTCAGCCGAGGCAGTATGCCGGATGTATTACGGGCAGCTATTGATGTGGCGACTCCAGGACAATTGGTAGGCCCAATAGAAATCGTTGGCAAAGACTCTCCTCAAGGAGAAGGCCCTTATGGTTTGTTTCGAGTAGAACAATTTCTGCCAGCGTCTTTAGAAGATACTCAACTACAGCAAGCACTACAAAATGAGTTGTTTGAAAAATGGCTAGCAGAGAAAATTCAAAAACTGACAGTCAAATTACAAGTGAGTTAAAAATTCTGGATAATGAATCTTTACGATTAAAAGTGCTAGCTTCTTTGCCTTGGAATCAGCCACCGCTATGCTGGCTGACTCCCGAACAACAATCCCGATTGGAAAATGAGTGCCAAACCCGCCAGTATCGTCTTGGAGAAAAAATCTGGTCAAACGATATCGGTGGCTATCAATTTTTAATTGTGGCTGGGAAAGTCCGCTTGCGAGAAGAGGGCGTTGGCAAACCAATAGCCGCCCTAGATGCAGGGGATTGGTTTGGTGATTTACAAAAGCTGTCTGCGGATTTTAAAGCTGTAGCTGCTAGTAAAGAAGTAGTAGTAGTGTGTTGGAACACAGCACTGTGGACAGAATTTTCTAACCCACAAATTCAGGAATACTGGCAAGTGTTACCAGTGGATATTGAGGGAGAAAGAGAGACATTTTCCTTCTCTTCCACTCCTTCAGTATCGTCAGCCTCGGAGGGAAATTCTAGCCCCCACAGTCTCCAACCCCAAAGAGGACTTCCAGCCGCCAATCTAATCATCTCAAATTATCCCTTTATTGCTAACTGGAATACTGCTGCTGCTTGTTTAACAATGGTGGCGCAACAGTTAGAAAATTCTGTGCAACTGGAATGGGTGCAGCGCCAACTCAGAGGACAACGCCCAAAACAAGTTGTGGAAGCAGCAGAAAAGTTAGGGTTAGTGTTGCGGCGGTTACGAGTGAGTTGGAGTGAGTTGCGACAGCTGTCATTTCCAGCTTTATTGCTGTGGAATTCTGACTCACCCCAGAGTCCATCCTGGGTGGTAGCTTATGGAGTTAAAGGCGATCGCTTAATTATCGCTAACCCTCTAAATCCCGAACGGACTTGTGAAAGCTTGCCACAGTCCATAGTTGAGGCCTCTTGGGATGGACAATTGTGGCAAGTAGAACTCATATCCCAGCAAGAAAAATTTAACCTCAGTTGGTTTACCCCAGCAGTTTGGAAATATAAGGGATTGCTAACAGAAGTATTGTTGGCATCTTTTACCTTGCAGCTTTTGGGATTAACAACACCGCTAATTACCCAAGTCGTCATTGATAAAGTGATGGTGCAAGGGAGTTTGCCGACTCTCGATGTAATGGCGATCGCACTTTTATGCGTAGCCATATTTGAGTCCATACTGGGCATTCTGCGCCTATTTATCTTTACCCATACGGCTCGTCGTCTAGATTTGAGTTTATCAGCCCAGCTATTTCGCCATCTGATGCGTCTGCCTTTGGCTTATTTTGAGTCGCGGCGTGTCGGAGACACAATAGCACGAGTCCAGGAACTCGAACAAATTCGTCAGTTTCTCACAGGTACAGCATTAACTGTAATTCTAGATAGCATCTTTGCTGTGGTCTACCTAGCATTGATGTTTTACTATAATATCCCACTCACCTTTGTGGCCTTAGCAGTACTGCCGCTATTTGCCACATTGACGATAGTTGCAACCCCAATTCTGCGTAACTGGCTCAACGAAACTTTTAATCGGAGTGCCGATAGTCAATCATTTCTGGTAGAGACAGTGACGGGGATTCACTCCGTTAAAGCCCATGCAGCAGAACCAGTAGCCCGCGATCGCTGGGAAGGCTTATTTGCTCGCTTCATTCGCACAGGTTTTAAAGCCTCTACTACCTCTAATATCAGCAGCAACATTGGTGACTTTCTCACCAATTTTTCCACCATGCTGATTCTCTGGTTTGGTGCCAAGTTAGTCATCGAACAAAAGCTCACAGTCGGACAGCTAGTTGCCTTTCAAATGCTCTCAGGCAGAGTCACAGGACCACTTTTGCGCCTAGTACAGTTGTGGCAAACCCTCCAACAAGTGCTACTTTCTGTAGATCGCATTGGTGATATTCTCAACGTCTCCCCAGAAGCAGAACTGGGAACTGGTCTAGTTTTACCACCGCTTAAAGGACAAGTGACCTTCGAGCAAGTCTTTTTCCGCTACCGGCCGAACTTTGAAGCAATTCTGCGGGGAATCTCTTTCAATGTCGAACCAGGGCAATTTGTTGGCATTGTCGGACGCAGTGGTTCTGGTAAAAGTACCCTGTCTAAGCTATTGCAACGCCTCTACCAAATTGAATCAGGACGCATCCTTATTGATGGTTTTGATATTAAAAGTGCCGATTTAGCCTCACTGCGGCAACAAGTTAGTGTAGTTCTCCAAGAAGACTTTTTATTCAACGGTTCCATTTTGGAAAACATCACTCTCGGTACTCCCGACATTACCGCAGAGCAAGTAGTAGAGGCGGCAAGACTAGCCGTGGCCCATGACTTCATCAGTCAATTACCATACGGTTACGAAACCAACGTTGGTGAACGCGGTACAGCTTTATCTGGTGGACAGAGACAACGTATTGCCCTAGCAAGGCTATTTCTTTCCCAAGCGCCGATTTTAGTTTTGGATGAAGCTACCAGCGCTTTGGATAGTGAAACTGAACAACAAGTACTGCAAAACCTGCAAAAAGTTTCCGCTAACCGTACCGTGTTTCTGATTGCTCACCGCTTTGCTCCCCTCAAACGGGCTGATTTGATTTTGGTGCTGGAGCAAGGCGTGATTGCCGAACGTGGTACTCACTCACAGTTGTTGCAGCAAAAGGGTTTGTATTGGTCACTATATCAACGGCAGCAAGCTAACATTTAGTAGATTTAACTAGCTTTTAGCTTGTGGCTATATAAAAGAGCAACATTTGAAAAGCAACTTAGGATCGTGGATTTAATAACCTGTGTAGGTTGGGTTGAGTCTGCGAAACCCAACATCTCTGGGGCGTTGGGTTTCGTGCCTCAACCCAACCTACAAAAGTCGATGTTATTTAATTCTCATTCCTTAAGGATACTTTTTGACGAATGGAGTTATACTCCATTCGTCATTTGAGTTTTGACAATTTCGATAATTACCCTAGCTTCAATATGAATGGTATAAATACTTTGAGAGCTAGCGATCGCAATAGTTTTAAAACTAGTAAAATCAGTCAAAATTTACTTTTATCATTCTTACGTTAGTCTCCATTAATACAGCCAAATATTTAATAATCATTTTAGAAAATTACTCTTCATAAAAAACACATTTATCAGAATATTTTTTGGTAATATAATTGGCATTTTCTTATGAAATTCCATAGTAATTATTGACAATGGGGTTTATTCACACATTAAAATCTTTTTCTGGTAAAGATTTTAACGCTTCAATCTGTCAAAAAAACGGTTGCTATCTTTGAGAAAAAATACCTATGTTCGTTAATGATGTTAACAACAATTTGTTGTCAGATAAACGGCTAAATGTCACTTCCATCTCCTCATTAGATAGCTTTAATCTGAAGGATGACTACAGCCTTCAACTCAGTGGACATAGTAGTTATAACTCAGCCGATGCTGATTTACAGTTGCAAAATAGCAGTAACACTACTGCGAATGCTTTTAGCACTGGGAATTATAACTCCACCAATGGCTATGGTTTGATTAATGGAGCCGCAGCAGTGGCTAGAGCTGCTAATCAGAATACCTTTGCTGATGTTCCTGATCTTGGTGGTAATAATTGGGGAGCAGACCTTGTAAAAGCACCGGAAGTTTGGGCGCAGGGCTACACAGGTGAAGGCGTTGTTGTTGCTGTTGTAGATACTGGAGTTGACTATAACCACGACGATTTAAAAAATAATATCTGGACGAATGCCAACGAAATTGCCGGTAACGGTATAGATGATGATGGCAATGGCTATATTGATGACAATTACGGCTGGAACTTCTCTGAGAAAAACAACAACACCCTAGATAACAACGGTCATGGCACTCATGTTTCCGGCACGATCGCAGGAGAAAATAATGACTACGGTGTCACTGGTATTGCTTATAATGCCAAGATTATGCCCGTCAAAGTTTTGAATGACTCTGGCTCTGGTTCCTATAGCTCCATCTCGAAGGGTATTCGCTACGCCGTGGATAATGGAGCGAATGTGATTAACCTCAGTCTAGGAGGCGGATCTTCCAATCGGAGTTTAGAGTCAGCCATTAACTATGCCAGCAGCAAAGGAGTAATTGTTGTCATGGCAGCAGGGAATGATGGTGACTCATTACCAGATTATCCCGCTCGTTATGCACAAAAATCGGGAATTGCTGTTGGGGCAGTAGATAGAAACAATAATATGCCCGACTTTTCTAACCGCTCTGGAACAAATGAAATTTCTTATGTCACAGCTCCAGGAGTTAAGGTCTATTCATCAGTTCCGAATAATCAATATGCCACTTATAGCGGCACTTCTATGGCTACCCCCCACGTGGCTGGTGTAGTTGCTCTGATGCTTAGTGCTAACTCCAGCTTGACTGATGCCCAAGTCCGTCAGATTGTCACAGAAAGCGCAGGGAATAGTACACAAACTACAAACTCTAGTTTTAATCTTTCTAATGTCACTTCTCTAGCGAGTCAAGTGATTGCAGGTACAACAGGAAATAATACACAATCTACAAGCTCTAGTTTTAATCTTTCTAATGTTACTTCTGTCGCAAGTCAGGTGATGTCTGGCGATAACCTACAACACATCTATGCACAGACTGCAAACTATCTCACATCACAGACATTTTCTAGTTTTAATAGTTCCAGTTTTGGTTCTCTAATTGGTCAGGCGACCGCAGAAATAGCAAAATATCTGCCACTAGAAACTATCGCCAGTTGGAATAATTCTGATTATAGTCCTGCGATCAATCAGGCGATAACAGAAACAGCAAAATATCTGACATCGACTGAAAGTAACAACGGATTAGCCAATCCAGAATTATGGTCACAATTCCAAAAATATGAAAATATTCTGGGTAGTATAAATGTGGATAGTAATCAGGATGAAAATAATGTTGATTTTGGCAAACTCCTAGAGGAAATGCAAAAACAAATAGAACAGTATAGAAAATTTTTGGGTATGGCTTAAAAATTATTCAGTCATGAATTAATTTAAGGGTTTATAGCGCAATACGGTTCAGTTAAGGCTAAAACTCTGTTACCAAAGTCAATTTTTTAACGAACCGCCTTCTCTACGAGAGGCTTCCGCCAACGCGCAGCGTCTCGTAGAGAAGGCGCAGAGGACGCAGAGAGAAAAAAGAGATGCTTAACCCAAGCGTATTGGTTTAACGTGAGTTCGACGGAACTAAAAAATGGCAGGAGGTAGCGCAGGCAAATCTTTTGGGTAAATGTCAATTGAAGGTTTTTTAGGCAAATAGGTATAAGCAGCTAAACCAGCCATCAAGTTAACCAAAAAGTTAAATGGACTACGATGGCGAGAGTGTTCTATTTGACAAATGTTTTTCAGATGGTCATTGACCGACTCAATTACAGCACGTTTGCGTAACAGAATCTTATCAATCAGTTTTACCAAAGTCGATTWTWCACATGTCCGAGCCCACGAGACTAAGGCGAACTTCGGATGCCGTCGTCTGCTTGAAAAAAAAAAAAAAGATCGCGAACGGCCTCCTGCAGAAGGAACAGAGACGATGGACAATGGGGCACATGCCGACGTCAGCGA
>NNBU01000343.1_pt1 | contig 57286 bp, 54 predicted proteins | sample 1173781 | NCBI WGS metagenome assembly NNBU01 (sample SAMN07173937, study PRJNA388173) | plant metagenome | biome: Plant school; feature: Soil; material: Symbiotic tissue of Blasia pusilla L.; isolation source: symbiotic tissue sample KVJ2 | host: Blasia pusilla | place: Norway: Troms, Kvaloya...
GCCATGGCGCACGGCTGAAGATGCGACGAGCGAGGCGGGGGATACCACGGAGCCGGCTATGCCGGGCCGCTGGTATCGCCCCCTGCAAGGGGGGAGGAGTAGCGACACGAAGTGCGCGAAGCCTGGGGGTTAGACCAGCTTCTTGAGCAGTTCGACCTTCTTGGCGTCAAACTCTTCCTGCGTGAGGATGCCCTTGGCCTTGAGTTCGCCGAGCTTCTCGAGCGTGGTCATCACGTCGCTCGCGCTCACCACGGCCACGGCGGGCTGCTGCTGCGTGGCTGCGGCCTGGGCGGCCGCATTCGGGCTCAGGCCCTGCGCGAGGTTCTGCGCCAGCACCTGGCCGAGCGCCACGCCGGCGCCCAGGCCCATCGCGTCGCCCACGACACCGCCGCCGTTGGCCGCGCCTTCGGCGAACTTCGGAATCGCCTGCGCCGTCTGGTACTGCATGAACTTGCCCATGTCGTTGCCGACCATGCCCATGCCGATCTTCTGGTCCAGGATCTTCTGCAGCTCTTCGGGCAGCGAGACGTTCTGCACCGTGATGTTCTCGAGCTTGATGCCGATCTTCTCGAACTCGGGCACCAGCTGGGCGGCGAGCGCCTGGGCGAACTGGATCTGGTTGGCCGCAAGGTCGAGGAAGGGCACGCCGCTGGACGCGATGGCGTTGCTGATGTTCTGCAGCACCAGGCCGCGCAGCTGGCCGTCGAGGTCGGCCACGCTGTAGATGTCGCGCGTGCCGGAGATCTCGGTGTGGAACAGCTTGGCATCGCCGATGCGGAAGCTGTAGTTGCCGAAGGCGCGCAGGCGCACGGCGCCGAAGTCCTTGTCGCGGATCGTGATCGGCTGGGGCGTGCCCCACTTCTGGTCGACCTGCTGGCGCGTGCTGAAGAAATAGACGTCGCTCTTGAAGGGGGACTCGAAGAGCTTGTCCCAGTTCTTCAGGTACGTGAGCACGGGCAGCGTCTGCGTCGTGAGCTTGTACATGCCGGGGCCGAACACGTCGGCCACCTTGCCTTCGTTGACGAACACGGCCACCTGCGACTCGCGAACGGTGAGCGAGGCGCCGTTCTGGATTTCCATCTCCGCCATCGGGAAGCGCCAGGCCAGCGTGCCATCGCCGGTCTCCGTCCACTGGATGATGTCGATGAACTGTTTCTTGATGAAATCCATCAGCGCCATGGTCGCTCCTCTTCAGGTTTTTTCAGGTTTTGTCCGAGCCGTGCATATTGCCACAGCGACTTGACGGCGCAACCCGTGCATTTGGTCATGGGCGCCCCCAGCCATGCGGCGTATGGCCTCTGCCAGGGGCCTTGCGGGGCGAGGTCTACAATCGGCGCCCCCAGAAGAAGCGCCACCAGGAGCTACAGGCACATGTCCGATTCGACCCCCTCGACCACATCGACTCCCACGCCCGAAGACAAACGCGCCGAGCTGCGCCGTGCCGCCCTCGAGTACCACGAGTTCCCCGTCCCCGGCAAGATCGCCATCGCGGCGACCAAGCAGATGGTCAACCAGCGCGACCTGTCGCTGGCCTACTCGCCCGGCGTGGCCGCGCCCTGCGAGGAAATCGTCAAGGACCCGGCCAACGCCTTCAAGTACACCTCGCGCGGCAACCTCGTTGGCGTGATCAGCAACGGCACCGCGGTGCTCGGCCTGGGCGACATCGGCCCGCTGGCCTCCAAGCCGGTCATGGAAGGCAAGGGCGTCCTGTTCAAGAAGTTCGCCGGTGTCGACGTGTTCGACATCGAGATCGACGAGAAGGACCCGGTCAAGCTGGTCGAGATCATCGCCTCGCTGGAACCCACCTTCGGCGCCATCAACCTGGAAGACATCAAGGCCCCGGACTGCTTCTACGTGGAGCGCGAGCTGCGCAAGCGCATGAAGATCCCGGTGTTCCACGACGACCAGCACGGCACGGCCATCACCGTGGCGGCCGCCATGGTCAACGGCCTGAAGGTGGCCGGCAAGAACATCGCCGAGGTCAAGCTGGTCACCTCGGGCGCCGGTGCCGCGGCGCTGGCGTGCCTGAACCTGCTGCTCAAGGTCGGCCTGAAGCGCGAGAACGTGTTCGTCACCGACCTGGCCGGCGTGGTCTACGAAGGCCGCGAAGAGCTGATGGACGACGACAAGCGCCAGTACATGCAGAAGACCGACATGCGCAAGCTGTCGGAGGTGATCGTCGGTGCCGACGTGTTCCTGGGCCTGTCGGCCGGCGGCGTGCTGAAGGCCGAGATGGTGGCGAAGATGGCGGCCAAGCCGGTGATCTTCGCGCTGGCCAACCCGAACCCCGAGATCGCGCCCGAAGACGCCCATGCGGTGCGCGACGACGTGATCATGGCCACCGGGCGCACCGACTATCCGAACCAGGTCAACAACGTCCTGTGCTTCCCGTACATCTTCCGCGGCGCGCTCGACTCGGGTGCGACCACGATCACCGACGAGATGGAAATCGCCGCGGTGCACGCCATTGCCGACCTGGCCCAGGCCGAGCAGAGCGAGCGCGTGGCCGCTGCCTACGTCGGTGAAAAGCTGTCCTTCGGCCCCGAATACCTCATTCCGAAGCCCTTCGACCCGCGTCTCATGATGAAGATCGCGCCGGCGGTGGCCAAGGCCGCCGAGGAAAGCGGAGTGGCAACGCGTCCGATCAAGGACATGGACGCCTACCGCGACAAGCTGCAGAACTTCGTCTATGCCTCGGGCACGACGATGAAGCCGATCTTCGAAGCGGCCCGCCGGGCGCAGAAGAAGCGCGTGGCGTACTGCGAAGGCGAGGAAGAGCGCGTGCTGCGCGCCGCGCAGATCGTGGTCGACGAAGGCATCGCGCGCCCGACGCTGATCGGCCGCCCGGCCATCATCGCGCAGCGCATCGAGAAGTTCGGCCTGCGCCTGAAGGAAGAGCTCGACTACGACATCGTCAACGTCGAGCAGGACCACCGCTACCGCGACTTCTGGCAGACCTACCACCGCATGACCGAGCGCAAGGGCCAGACGGTGCAGACCGCCAAGATCGAGATGCGCCGCCGCCTCACGCTGATCGGCGCGATGCTGCTGCACAAGGACGAGGTCGACGGCATGATCTGCGGCACCTGGGGCACCACGCTGATCCACCTGCACTACATCGACCAGGTGATCGGCAAGCGCCCCGGCGGCTGCGAAAGCACGCCGCAGGACGTGCCGGTGTACGCCTGCATGAACGGCCTGCTGCTGCCCGACCGCCAGGTGTTCCTGGTCGACACGCACGTCAACTACGACCCGTCCCCCGAGGAACTGGCCGAGATCACGACCATGGCGGCCGAGGAAATGATGCGTTTCGGCCTGAAGCCAAAGGCCGCGCTGCTGTCGCACTCCAACTTCGGCACCAGCAACGAGCCCAGCGCCATCAAGATGCGCAAGACGCTCGACCTGCTGCGCGTGCAGGCGCCCTGGCTCGAGGTGGACGGCGAAATGCACGGCGACGTGGCGCTCGACAGCAAGCAGCGCGCAGTCGTCATGCCGCACAGCGCGCTGGCCGGTGACGCCAACCTGTTGGTTTTTCCGAACATCGACGCGGCCAATATTTCGTACAACCTGCTCAAGACGGCGGCCGGCGGCAACATCGCGATCGGCCCGGTTCTGCTCGGCGCGGCCAAACCTGTGCATATTCTCACGGCCAGTGCGACTGTTCGGCGCATCGTGAACATGACAGCCTTGACAGTGGCTGACGCAAACGCCGAAAGATAGGCGCTTTGGCGAGAGTGGTCGCCAACTTAAAACACCACTCGCCCCCTTGGCGACTGCTCAAACTTTGGGCAGTCGCTTGCTATTTTCGCCAGCGTGGTGCACACTCGCGGGCTTGAATTTGCGGGTTAACCCCGAGGTTGGACGCCGATTCAAACCCCCGCTCTTTTCTTGTGGTGCCCCATGGCGGCTTACGCCTCGATCACGTCCTCTGTCAAAAAATTTGCGCTCGCCGGCCTGATGCTGGCGGCGTTGACGACCGGGGCCGAGGCCCGCGGATGGTTCGGCGCCGGAAAAACGTCCTCCGAGGGAACGATCGCCCTGTCCGAATTGCCGGTGCAGGGCCAGCGAACCTACCAGTCCATCCTCAACGGTGGACCTTTCCGGTACGACAAGGACGGCACGGTTTTCGGCAATCGAGAGCGTCTTTTACCGCCGGCACGGCGTGGCCACTACCTCGAGTACACGGTGACAACACCCGGCTCGCGCAATCGTGGTGCACAACGAATCGTTTGCGGCGGTGAACAACGCACCAACCCCGAGGCCTGCTGGTACACAGCGGACCACTATGCAAGTTTCAGACGGATTGCGCCATGAGCGATGACAACGACCTGGGTGGCGCCCCGAAGCGCCCCGAAGAAATGATGATGACTATGGAAAGACCAGCGGAGATGACCTTATCCCTTCGTGCCGTACGCCCGAACATCGTGCAATCGATCCGCGCGTTCCGCGTGAACGACCTGCAGGACGCTGCCAACGCAGCCGGCCAGCACTTCCTGTACGCCAACCTGGGCAACGCCCAGACCAAGCAGGACGTGCTCGACCTGATCGCGCAGCAATTCACGTTCCCGGCCCACTTCGGGAAGAACTTCGACGCGCTGTACGACTGCATGACGGACCCGTTGCATAAATCGGGCCCGCAGCCAGGTTTCGTCATCGTGCTGGAGCAGATTCCGGCCAACGCCAAGTTCGACAAGGAAGCGCGCGAGCAACTGCTCGACATCTTCCGCGACGCCTCGGACTACTGGGGCGACCGCAAGGTCCCGTTCCGGTGCTTCTATTCTTTTCTGTAGCCCGTTCTGCATCTACCAGCCAAGCAGAACGGGCGAACGAGGCTCAGCCCAAAGCTGAAACCCTCGATGGCATCGAAGTGAACCCCACCGCAGCAGCAGCCACCGCCAGCACCGAGCCGGCCGGCGAAAAAATGCCGACCGACAAGCTCGTCGACGTGTCGCCGCTGGCACTGCGCATGAGCAGCCCGTTCAACGCGGGTTACTGGCTCGCCGCCGCTTGAATCGCTTCAGGCATCAGCGCCTGAGCTTTCCCCGGCGCACATAAAAAAAGCCCGTCTGTGACGGGCTTTTTTCATGGGGCCACGGCCTGCGCCAGGGCCACATATTCGTGCACAGGCACCTCCTCCGCCCGGCGCTGGGTGTCGAACTCGCCAGTGAAGCCATGCTCCTGCAGCCACTTGCCCAGTGTGTGCCGCATGATCTTGCGCCGCTGGCTGAACGCCACCTGCACGATTTCGCCCAGGCGCTTCGCATCGACGACCGGCGGCTGCGCCAGCGGCACCATGCGCACCACGGCGCTGTCCACGCGCGGCGGCGGCTCGAAGCTTTCGGGCGGCACGAACAGCACGTTGGCCATGTCGTAGCGCCACTGCAGCATCACGCTCAGGCGGCTGTAGTCCGACGTGGCGGGCTTGGCCACCATGCGGTCGATCACTTCCTTCTGCAGCATGAAATGCTGGTCGGCCACCAAATGGGCCGAGCCCAGCAGGTGGAACAGGATGGGCGTGGAAATGTTGTAGGGCAGGTTGCCCACCACGCGCAGCGGCTTGGCCGGAAAGCGGCCCGCGAGTTCGGCGAAGTCCACCTTGAGCACGTCGGACTCGATCACGTCGAGCTGCGCATGCTCGCGCAGTCGCTTGGCGAGGTCACGATCCAGCTCGATCACGGTGAGCCGGCCGAGCCGCTCGACCAGCGGTTGCGTGAGCGCCGCGAGCCCCGGGCCGATCTCGACCATGGCGTCGCCGGGCTGCGGTGCGATCTCCCGCACGATCGCATCGATGATCCCGCCGTCGGACAGGAAATGCTGTCCGAACCGCTTCCTGGCGATGTGTGCCATCAGTGAATCAGGACTGCGGGGGTTCGCGGTATTCGACGTAGGCCCGGGCGCGCACTTCCTGCACCCAGGTGCTGAAGGCTTCCTCGATGCGCTGCTCGCGCAGCGCCGCCCGCGCGGCTTCGCGCTGCTCGGACTGGCTCAGCTTGGCCTCGCGGCGGCCGACCACCTGGATCAGGTGCACGCCAAAGCGCGACACCACGGGATCGCTGATCTGGCCCGGCGAAAGGCGGTCCATCGCTTCCTCGAACTCGGGCACGAACTGGCCCGGGCGCGACCAGCCGAGGTCGCCGCCGGCCTTGGCGCTCGCGTCCTGCGAGTTGTCGCGAGCCAGGGCCGCGAAGTCGGCCGTGCCGGCCTGCACGCGGCGCTTGAACTCCGCCAGCTGCGCGACCGCCTGGGCCGTGGTGCGCTTGGGATCGCTCAGCAACAGGATATGACGCACCTGCGTCTGGGTGACGGTGGCGTCGCTCGAGCCGACCTGGGCCTTGGCCACCACCTTGAGCACGTGGAAACCGGCGCTGGAGCGCACGGGTCCGGCAATGCCGTTCACCGGCGTCGATTGCGTGGCCTCGACGAACAGCGACGGGTAGCGGTCGGCGCTGCGCATGCCGATGGCGCCGCCGTTGGCGCGGTCGGGCGAATCGGAGTTGTCCTGCACCAGCTTGGCGAAGTCTTCGCCGGCGCGGGCGCGCTGGGCGAGGCCCTGGGCCTTCTGCTGCGCGGTGGCGATCTGCGCGTCAGTCGCGTTTTCCGGCACGGCGACCAGGATCTGCGCCAGGTTGAGGTTCTCCAGCGCGGCGTTCTTGACGGACACGTTGCGCTGGTCGCGCAGGTACTCGTCGGCCTCGGCGTCGCTGATCTTGACCTTCGACTCGACCTCGCGGTCGCGCAGGCGCGTGAGCAGCAGCTGGTCGCGCAGGTCGTTGCGGAACTCCTGCTGCGCAATGCCTTCGGCGGCCACGCGGCGGCGCAATTCGACCAGGCTGATCTCGTTCTGGCGCGCCACGGTCTGTTCGGCCTGGTCGATCGCCACCTCGTCGACCTTGATGCCGTTTTCCTTGGCGAGCTGGAGCTGCGCGCGCTCGGTGATGAGGCGCTCGAGCACGAGGCGCGTGAGTTCGTTGCGCGGCACGCGCTGCGCATCTGGGTTTTCCTTCAGCAGGCGATCCACGCGGGTGAGCACCTCGGTGTTGGTGATGGGCTCGGAGTTGACCAGCGCGACGATGAATTCCGCCGAGCGCTGCACCGGCGCCGCGGGAGGCGCAGCGGGCGTGGGGCGTGCTGCCGGCGGGCCCAGCCGCGGACCGGCGCGCATGATGTCCGTGATGCCGCCGCCGGAGCGAAAGCCCTGGGCGCCCGCGGTTGCAGCCATGGCTGCAAGGCAGCCGAGGGTGATGATGGAACGGATGTTTTTCATGGCTAGCTCGGTCAGTCGACTCAGTCGTAATTGGTGAAGCGGCTCGGCGCCTCGCCCGGTTGGCGCAGGGGTTCGTAGCGCTGGATGTTCTGCCGCAGGGCCTGCATCGGGCTGGAGCCGATGCTGGAGAACCCGACGAATTCGAGCTGGAACATGATGCGGGTGTTCGCCGTCACCAGGCCGGTGGTGGTGCGCTGCAGCACCACGCGCCCGATCCAGCAGCAGCCGTCGTACTCGAAGCCGAGCACCCCGTCGGTGAGCTTCTTGTCCTGCAGGCTGTAGTTGAGGCGGCCCACCGCGTACCAGCGTCCGCCGCCCTGGCCCTTGCCCGGGCCGAGATTTTTGCCCTTGTCGCCCCACAGGTCGTTGAGGGGCCATTGCCAGCCCACGTCGAACGACTTGCTGCCGTCGGTGGCGGTCGGGGTGGTGGGCGCCTGGTAGCGGAAGGCCGCGCTCAGGTTGTGGTACGGCTCGGGGTTGTAACGGGCACTGATGGCCGAACGCTCCGAGCGCCGGGTGTCGGGGTTGTACTGGACCACCGTGTCCAGGCTCCACTTGGGCGTCCAGTTGATCTGCGCGCCCACCAGCAGGTCGCTCGCGCGGTCGGTGACCGGCGTGCCGCCGGGCAGCGTGACCTTCTGGTCGCTGAAGCGCAGGCGCTGCGCGATGCCGAAACGCGCCGCCTCGACACCGGTGGCCGGGTCGATCAGGCGCGAGGTCACGCCGAGCGTGAGCGCATTGGTGTCCGAGACGCGGTCGCCGCCCGAGAACGCGTTCTCGGTGTAGATGGTCGCGAAGCTGAAGTCGTTGGCGGCCGAATCGTAGTTCGGCAGCATGCTCTGGTTGCGGTACGGCGTGTACACGTAGTACGCGCGCGGCTCCAGCGTCTGGCGGAAGGCGCGCCCGAAGTAGCTCGCATCGCGCTCGAAGATCAGGCCGCTGTCGAGGCTGAAGGTCGGCACCGTCCGGTTGCTGGAGGTCGGAAAGAAATACAGCGAGTTCGGGTTGTAGGGAATCCCGCCGACGTACTGCGTGCCGTTGATCGTGAGCTTCGGAATGTCCGCCTGCGGCACGTAGTAGCTGTACGACGCCGCGTTCACCGTCACCTTGGGGATGACGAACGAGCTGGGCGTGATGAACGGCCGGCTGATCGAGGCGATGGCGGAGGCCCGGTCGCCGTCGGGCTGCGACTGCTGGTTGACGTCGTAGCCGGGCTGGCCGCTCAGGATCGTGTTGACCCGGAAGCGCGTGTAGTCCAGGTTGAGCGACACGTCGAAGCCGTGCCAGTCGTACTTGTTGTAGTTGGCCGTGATCTGCGGCATGCGGTCGTACGACGGCACGATCGGCGACAGGTTGTACTGGAGGTTCTGGTACTTCAGCGTGCGGACCATGCCGCTCCAGTCGTCCTTGGCCCAGTTGAGCGACGCGTCGTTCGGCAACTGGCGTTGCGCGAGCGACGGCGTGCGCGTGAAGTCACGCCAATAGTCGTTGTCGCTCACGCGGTTGATCGCGATGTTGGCCGACAGCGAGTCCAGGCCGAACGCCTTGGCGTCGAAGTCCTGGTGGTGATTGAGCCAGAGGCCCCAGCGCCTGGTGCTGTTGGGCGCGGCGGTCAGGTCCTTGGCCTGGATCTCTCCGTTCGCCAGCTGCTGCAGCTGGCTCGCGCGCAGCTCGTTGTAGCGCTGGCCCACCAGGCGGTCGCTGCCCATCAGGTCGAGCCGGGCCGTGCCGCTGTAGCCCTTCTCGAGGTAGCGGAACTCGTTGCTGAGGTTGAGCCCGCGCTTGCTCATGAGCGTGGGCGTGATCGTGGCGTCGCGGTTGGGCGCGATGTTCCAGTAATACGGCTGCGCGATCTCGATGCCGTTGTTGCTGTCGATGCCCACGGTCGGCGGCAGCAGGCCGCTCTTGCGATCGTTCGACAGCGGGAAACTCAGGCTCGGAATGGGCGGCGTGGTGATGCCCATGAAGCTCAGGCGCGCATTGGTGGCCACGCCCTCGTTTTCCTCGGTGTCGGTGGTCAAGGTGGTTGCGGTCAGCAGCCATGCCGGCATCCAGCCGGGAAAGTCCTCGCGGCGGCAGGTGGTGTAGGTGGCCTGGCGGGCCACCGACACGTTGGCGTCGACGAAGTCGATGCGTTGTGCCTCACCGTGCGCCTCGTTCGCCAGGAACTGGTAGCGCACGTTGTTGAAGAAGCCCTCGAAGGTCTCCAGCTTGAGCTGCAGCTCAGGGCCTTCGTACACGTTGCCGCCCTGGTTGACCCGCACGTTGCCCGTGGCCTTGGCCAGGTCGTCGGGCTGGTAGTACTCAAGCCGATCGGCGGTGATAGCGACCGGGCCGCGGCGCAGCGTGGCATTGCCTTCGACCACGGTCTCGAGGTCGGGGCGACCGGACATACGGTCGCCGGTGACCAGGCTGGGCAACTGGCCGCGCTCGGCGGGCGGCACGACCTCGGTCAACAGCGGCGTGCGCTTCAGCGTGAGCGGTCCGTCGAGGTTGGCCGCAGTCTGCGCGGACGCGCCGTGCACATGCATGAGGGCCAGCGACAGCACAGCCAGCGGCAGAGGCGGGCTTGAGCGCCGCAGGGTCACGCGTCGGCTCATCAAGCCCCCCGCCCGGCCGTTCCGAGGAAAGCCGGCGACTCCCCCGGGGAGAGCAGCGAGCGCGCAAGGTGCCCAGCGTGAGGGCTTTGGGTCGTAGGCATCGGTTCGGAACGAAAGATCGTCGGGGAGACGGCGCGGCAGGCCGGCGGGTTGCAGGGGCCGGCGGCGACCCCGGCCCGGCCGGAAGCCGGCCACGAGGGGTTGCCGCGCCAGGCGGATTTGTAGAATCGATTATCCATGACAGCACCCTTGCCCCCCGCCTCTTTGGCCCCGAGCCCCGCCGAGACCATTCTCTGGACCGATCCGCAACGAGCCGAGGCGTTCCGGGCCTGGCTGGCCGGCATCGCACCCGCCCAGCGGCTGCTGCCCGACACGGTGCGCCTCGCCTCGGCGGACGCGAGCTTTCGCCGCTACTTCCGCGTCGACACCACGGACCCGCTCGCCCCCACGCGCATCGTGATGGACGCGCCGCCGGACAAGGAAAACAGCGACCCCTTCGTCCAGGTGGCGCAGTTGATGGCCGAGGCCGGCGTGCTCGCCCCCACGGTGCTCGATTGGGACCGGCTCCAGGGCTTCTTGCTGCTCGACGACCTTGGCCGCCAGACCATGCTGGACGTGCTCGACCCGGCCCGGCCCGACGCGAGCCGCCCGCTGTACGACCAGGCGATCGACGCGCTGATCAAGTGGCAGCTGGCTTCCAAGCCAGGCGTGCTGCCGCCCTATGACCGGGCGCTGCTCGAGCGCGAACTGGCGCTGTTCCCCGAGTGGTACATCGGCCACCACCGCGGCGTGGCCATCGAGGGCAAGCTGAAAGAGCGGCTGGAGCGCAGCTTCAAGCTGATCGTCGACAGCAACCTGGCCTCGCCCAGCGTGTACGTGCACCGCGACTTCATGCCGCGCAACCTGATGGTGAGTGCCGCCCCCAAGGGGGCGCTCGGCGTGCTCGATTTCCAGGACGCGGTCTACGGCCCCATCACCTATGACATCGCCAGCCTGATGCGCGATGCCTTCCTGAGCTGGGATGAGGAGTTCGTGCTCGACATCACCATCCGCTACTGGACCGCCGCGCGCAAGGCCGGCCTGCCGGTGGACGAGGACTTCGGCGCCTTCTACCGCGCGGTCGAGTGGATGGGCCTGCAGCGCCACCTGAAGGTGGCCGGCATCTTCGCGCGCCTCACGCTGCGCGACGGCAAGCCCAGGTACCTGGCCGACACGCCGCGCTTCATCGCCTATATCCGCGCCACCGCCAGCCGCTACATGGAGCTCACGCCGCTGGTGCGGGTGATCGACGAGGTCGAAGGCACCTCGGCCCTCACCGGCTTTGCCTATGGCCGCGTCTGACGCCCGCCAGATGGACCTATGCCGCTACTGATTTCATAGCATGCCGCGTTTTCACTGTTCCGTGCCGCTGACCGTCGGCACCAGCCTGGCGCTGCCGGCCGGCGCCGCACGCCATGTGCAGGTGCTGCGCATGCAGCCCGGCGACGCGCTCACGCTGTTCGACGGCGCGGGCGGCGAGTACGCAGCCACGGTCGAGCGAATGGGCCGCAGCGACGTTTCGGTCATGGTCGGCGCCCACCAGCCGGTGGAGCGCGAGGCGCCGCGCGCCGTGCACCTCGCGGTCGGCATGCCGGCCAACGAGCGCATGGACTGGCTGGTCGAGAAGGCCACCGAACTCGGCGTCGCGAGCATCCAGCCGCTGGCCACCGCGCACGGCGTGCTGCGTCTCTCAGGCGAACGGGCCGAGAAGAAGCGGGCGCACTGGGAGGCCATTGCCGTCGCCTCTTGCGAGCAATGCGGGCGCAACCGCGTGCCGATGATCCATCCGGTGCAGTCCTTTGCGGGATGGATCGATGCCCAACCGGCCCAACCGGCCCAACCGGCGGAATTGGCCGCCGTGCGCCTCGTGCTGAGCCTGGCCGACGGCACCCGCGCCGTGCACGCGCTGCAGGTGCCGCAAGACCGCAGCGCGCTCGTGCTGAGCGGGCCCGAAGGCGGCCTCAGTGGCAGCGAGGAACAGCAGGCCATCGCCCACGGCTTCGCGCCGGTCACCCTCGGCGCACGCGTGCTGCGCGCCGAAACGGCGGCGCTGGCCGCGCTGGTGTCGCTCGCCGGGCTCTGATCCCTGCGCGGCAGGTGCCGGACAAAGGTCGAAAAGCTTCGAACAGAGGGCGAAAGGTGGGTGTTTTCCGCCACGCGCGCGTGGAGCAGTTGGGAAACAATCGTTACCTTATTAAGACAAAAGAAGGACTTTTGCCCCATGTCCCGCTTGCCTGGCGCGCTGCGCCTCGCCCCTCTGGTTCTTGCCGCGCTGTGCGCGGCCCAAGGCGCCAGCGCCCAGAACCCGGCCGTCGCCCCGGCGCCGGCGCAAGTCGGCCCCGAGGTCGACAAGGCCTACACCCAGCTGATGGCGTCCCCTGCCATCCAGAAGCTGCTCGACGCCGTCAAGGCCGACCATGAACGCTCGGTCGAAGACCTGAAGATGCTCACCGAGATCGAGGCGCCCCCCTTCAAGGAGCACAAACGCGCCGAGGCCTTCCTCGCGCGCATGAAGGCGCTGGGCCTGAGCCACGCGAAGATCGACGCCGAAGGCAACGTGGTCGGGCTGCGCAAGGGCGTCGGCGGCGGACCGAAGCTGCTCGTTTCCGCCCACCTCGATACGGTGTTCCCCGCCGGCACCGACGTGAAGGTGAAGGAGCGCGACGGCCGGCTGTATGCGCCCGGCATCGGCGACGACACGCGCGGCCTCGCCGTGCTGCTGTCGTGGCTCAAGGTGCTGAACGAGCACAAGGTGCAGACCATGGGCGACCTGATGTTCGTCGCCAACGTCGGCGAGGAAGAGCTGGGCAACCTGCGCGGCATGAAGGCGATCTTTCGCGACCACCTCGACATCGACGGCATGGTGGGACTGGAGCCGTCCCCGCCGGGCGCCGTGCTGGTGCTGGGCACCGCGAGCCACCGCTACGAGGTCACGTTCCAGGGCCCGGGCGGCCACAGCTTCGGCGCCTTCGGCCAGGTGCCCAGCGCCATCCACGGCATGGGCCGCGCCATTGCGAAGATCGCCGACGTGCGCACGCCGAGCTTCCCCAAGACCACCTTCACCGTGGGCACGGTCGGCGGCGGCACCTCGGTCAACACCATCGCACCCGACGCGCGCATGGCCATCGACATCCGCTCGGACGACATGGGCGCGCTGCTCGAGACAGAAAAGAAGATCCTCGCCGCCGTCGACGAGGCCGTGGCCGAGGAAAACAGGCGCTGGAACGTGAACACGCTGAGCGCGAGCACCAGGCTCATCGGGGACCGGCCCGGCGGCCGCACGCCGCCGGACTCGGTGATCGTCGAGGCCGCGACGCGCTCGAACGCGGCCTTCGGCCACAAGACGATGCTGCGCGGCGGCAGCACCGACGCCAACGTGCCGATCTCGCTGGGCATTCCCGCGATCATCGTCGGCGGCGGCGGCAAGGGCTCGGGATTCCATTCGCTCGCCGAGTCCATCGACGTGACAGACGCCTGGAAAGGCGCGCAGAATTCGCTGGTGACCGTGCTCGGGTTGGTGGGTGTGCAAGGGGTGAGCCCTGCATTGCTGCCCAAACGCGTGGCGCGTACCAAGTAATTTGTCACGTTGCCAGTTCGAAAGTGGCCATGCCACTTTCCATTCGAGGTCCGCAGCATTTAACAATGCTGTCGGTTCTGTCACACACCAAGGAAACGGCCATGGGATTGCTCGATTCGGTACTCGGTCAAGTGCTGGGAGGCGCTGCACAACAGCAGCAGCCGCAAGGCGGAAGCCTCGGCGGGCTGGGCGATCTCGGTGGCCTGGCCGGCGCGCTGGGCGGCCTGCTCGCGAACAATGGCGCACAAGGCGGTCTGGGAGGACTGGTCTCGAAGTTCGAGCAGGCCGGCATGGGCGACGTCATCAACTCGTGGATCGGCAAGGGAGAAAACCAGCCCGTCTCGGGCGACCAGCTGCAGAACGCGCTGGGCGGCGACACCATTGCCGCCATCGCGTCCAAGCTGGGCATCAATGCGCAAACGCTGCTGCCGATGCTCGCGACCATGCTGCCGGCGCTCATCGACCAGCTCACGCCGCACGGCAAGGTGCCGGAGCAGGGCCTGGGCAACCATGAAGACCTGCTGGGTTCGCTCAGCGGCCTGCTGCAAGGCAAGCAGTCCTGAGCGACGGCGGCCTCTTTCCTGAATTCCGGCGCCCGCGAGGGCGCTTTTTTTTGGCCTGCCCCGTGGCCGACAATGCCGCTCGCATCAGTTCGAGGGAGCATGGCATGGCGGTCGGTGGCAAATCGAAAGAGGACAAGGCGGCACAGGGCCTGCAGGCACAGCCCGACGGCAGCGTGCGCTGGACCAAAGGCATGCGCGAATCGCTCGCGCGGTTCAACGACCGGGCCTGCGGCCACTGCGGCGGCTTGCTGTCCACCGAGCGCAGCCTGGACGACAGCCTCGACTTCTATCGCCGGCACCGCGCCAGCTTCTACCCGCCCCGCGCCGCGCGGCTGCGCATGCTCGAGATGCACGGCGCCGCGGCCGCCGAGTTGTTCTTCGAGCCCTCGCCGCACAAGGAGGCCGTGACCGACCTGCTGGCCATCCACGACGCGGCGGTCGTGCGCTTCTTCGTGACGCAGGTCAAGCAGATCGATTGCAAGACCGCGCTGGCCAAGCAGGCCGCGCGCTGGCCGCTGTTCGTGCTGCGCGCGCTGCTGTCGGCGAACCCGTCACGCCACCAGGCCGGCGCCGCGCTCGTGCTGGAGCTGCTGGCCGCCAACCCCGACTGGCAGGCGGCGCTGGAAGCGTCGTGCGACGACAGCCAGCGCAAGACGCTCGCGCGCCTGCAGGAAGACGGCTCCGACGGCGTGACCGACGCCGCCCCCCACGCGTGGCCCGCGCTGCTGCACCGCCCACCGTGGAAGAACCGGCAGGCGCTCCCCGTCGTTCCCACGCTGGCGCTGCAGCCGCTGCCCGCAACCGCCGCGCTCCACTGGAACACGCTGCCCCCGCCGCAGTACCACCAAGCCACAGGCGATGGGTCCGACTGGCTGGGGCAGGAGGTGCGCACCTTGCGCGCGCGCTCCGACGAGCAGGCCAGGGATTTCGCTCGCCAGCAGCCCGAGGCGCCTGCGGCCATCCGCAACGGCGACCCCGTGCGCAAGGCGCTGTGGATGTTCGGCGTGCGGCCGGAACGCATCGACGACATCGCCGACGGCCGCGCGGTGCAACCGGACGACTTCGGCGACATGCCCGGCAGCGCCTGGGCCACGGCCGACTACATCTGGCAGCTGCCGCCGCAGCTGGCCATGGCGGTGTTCACGCACGGACCGGCGCAGATGCACGCGCTGAGCGACGCGGGCCGCATCCGTCCGGTCCTTCATCACTTCGGCGTCGCCGCGCTGCCGGCGTTGCCGCACTACCTGCGGCACGGCGCGCGCGCCATGTTCGAGCTGGCGTCGGCCATCGAGTGGGACCCGCTGGCAGGCTGGATCGCCAAGGGCCTGCATACCAACCGCTGGGTGCGGCGCGAGGCCGGCGATTGGCTGGCCCGCTACCCCGACGCGGCCGCGCGCGGGCTCATTCCCACGGCATTGGGCAAACCCGGCCCCGCGCATGAAGCCGCCCAGGCCGCGCTGCGCTGGCTGCACGCGGCCGGCCATGCCGACGCCGTGCGCCGCCAGGCCGAAGCCTACGGCGGCGAGGCCGCCGACGCGGTGGCGACGCTGCTGGCCATCGCGCCCGAAGACCTGCTGCCCGACGAGTTGCCGGTGCTGCCCAAGACCCTGCCGCTCGCGGCGCTGCCCCGTCTGATCCTGAAGGGCAGCGGCCACGCGCTGCCGCAGGCCTGCGTGCCGGACGTGCTGATGGCCATGATGCTCGGCCGCCCCGACGCCCCCTACCCGGGGCTGCCCGCGCTGCTGGACACGCTGGCGCCCGACGCCCTTGCACGCTTCGGCCGTGCGCTGCTGGCCTGGTGGATCGGCAACGGCCGCCCGAGCAAGGAGCGCTGGATGTTCGCGCTGCAGGGCCGCCTGGGTGACGACGAAACGGCCCGCCAGCTCTACGGCCTGCTGCGCCAGTGGCGCGCCGCGCTCGACCGCGTGCGCGCCTACGACGCCATGGCCATGCTCAGCGACATCGGCAGCGACGCCGCCCTGATGCACCTGGCCGAGCTCGCGCGCCAGACCCGCTACGACGACCTGCGCACCCGCGCCGACCGCATGCTGGGCGAGGTGGCCGAGCAGCGCGGCCTGAGCCTCGACCAGCTGGCCGACCGCACCGTGCCCGACCTCGGCCTGGACGCGCGCGCGCGGCTCACGCTCGACTTCGGCCCGCGCACGTTCGAAGTGCGCATGGACGATCACTTCCAGCCCGTGGTGCACGACGCCAAGGGCAAGGTGCTCAAGACGCTGCCCAAGCCCGGCGCGAACGACGAGCCCGGCAAGGCCGCCACCGCGACCACGCAGCTGAAAGACCTGCGCAAGCTGGCCAAGACCGTCGCCACCACGCAGGTCAAGCGGCTCGAAGCCGCCATGTGCGCGCAGCGCCGCTGGGGCGCCGACGAGTTCTTGCCCTTCTTCGCGAACCACCCGGTGCTGCGCGTGTTCAGCCGGCCGCTGGTGTGGGGCCTGTTCGATGCGTCGAACCGGCTCGAAGGCAGCTTCCGCGTGAGCGCCGAAGGCGAGCTGACCGACCTGCAGGACGATCCGGTCGCGCTGCCGGACACCGCGCGCATCGGCCTGCCGCACCCGCTGGAGATGGCCGCGCTCGACCCGGCGCTGGCCCCCGCCTGGGCCGCGGTGCTGGCCGACTACGAAATCATGCAGCCCTTCGAGCAGCTGACGCGCCAGACCTTCGTGTGCGACGAGGCGCTGCGCACGCGCCGCGATCTCCCGCACTGGGCCGGCCGGCAGGTGTCGAACGCCGGCCTGATGGGGCTGGAAGCACGCGGCTGGCTGCGCGAGGTGGGCGAGGGCGGCATGGTCGACAGCTTCAACAAGGCCCTGCCCGGCGGGCGGCGCCTCTGCGTGCAGCTGGAAGAAGGCTGGTTCGTGCAGGACAGCCCCGACGGCAAGGCGCTGCAGACGGTGCGCGCGGTGGTGCTGGACGGCACGGAAGGCACGCTGGGCGACCTGTCGCCGATCGCCTTCAGCGAGATCGAGCGCGACCTGCAGCGCGTGATACGGGACGCCCCATGAACCGCGACCTCCGGCTGCCCGGTGTCGGCCCGCGGGTTGCTGAAGGGTGCGTTCAGGCGGGCGGAAAGCGCGCGTCGAGCCAGCGCTGCAGGGCCGCAAAGACCGGCTCGGCGTCGAGTTCGTTGAAGATCTCGTGGTACAGCGCATCGAAGCCGTGCGCCTCGACCATGCCGCTGTGCGCGGCGGCGGCCGCAGCCGCAAAGGCGCGGCTTGCGTCGGGCCGCACGAGGTGGTCGTCGCCCGCGTAGAGCAGCAGCGTCGGCACGGGCCAGGTCGCAGCGCGCTGCTGCACCGCCCGGCCTTCGGTCGCAAGGAAGCGCGCCAGGCGGCTGCCGATGCGGTCGTGCGTGAGCGGATCGTCGCGGTAGGCCTGCACCACGGCCGCATCGTGCGAGAGGTAGTTGTCGTCCAGGCCGTTGCCCACGCGCAAGTTCGGCGCAATGCGCGGCAGCACCGCCAGCAGCGCCTTCTGCACACCGCTCAGGCCCGGGTCCAGCCCCGGCGAAGACAGCACCAGGCCGTCGACCGGCCGCACGTCGCGCGCCACGAGGCTCGCCGCGACCAGCCCGCCCAGGCTGTGCCCCAGCAGCACCAGCGGCACGCCGGGGTTCAGGCGGCGCGCGTCGTCGACCACCAGCGCCAGGTCGTCGACCAGGCGCAGTTCGCTCGGCAGGCCGCCGCGCGCACCGGTCGATTCGCCGTGCCCATGGTGGTCGTGCGCCCATACGGCAAAGCCCCATTCGTGCAGGCATTCCGCCACCGCGTGGTAGCGGCCCGCGTGCTCGCCAAGCCCATGGACCACCACGATGACGGCGCGCGCCGGGCCGGGTGCCGGCAACCGGCGCAGCGCCAGCGTCTCGCCGTCCGGGGCGGACAGCGACACGCGTTGCGGCAAGGGCAGCGGCTCGCTCAAGTGGCGACGGGCTCCGAGGCGGCGGCGCGGTGCGCCACCGGCAGGGCCGCGATCACCTCGGCCACGGCGGCCGTCAGCTTCTTGGCATAGGGCACGTGCAGGAACTCGTTCGGGCCGTGCGCGTTGCTCTTGGGACCGAGCACGCCGCAGACCATCATCTGCGCCTTCGGGAAACCGGCGCTGAGCATGTTCATGAGCGGGATCGTGCCGCCCTGGCCGATGTAGCCGCAGGAGGCGCCGAAGTGCGCCTGCGAGGCCTTGTTGAGCGCCTGCTCGAACCACGGCGTGATGGTCGGTGCATTCCAGCCGGTGGCGCCGCCACCGCTCTCGAAGGTGACGCGGGCCTGGTAGGGCGCGTTGTCTTCCAGCAGGGTCTTGAGCTTTTGCACGGCCTCGGCCGCGTCGACCAGCGGGGGCAGGCGCAGCGACAGCTTGAAGGCGGTGTACGGGCGCAGCACGTTGCCCGCGTCCTTCAGCGCCGGGAAGCCTTCGGCGCCGGTCACCGACAGCGTGGGCTTCCAGGTGCGGTTGAGCAGCGCCTCCACCGGGTCGGTGGTGGTGGGCAGCGCGAACATGGTCGAGCCGCCGCAGTCGTAGTGCGCCCACGGAAAGCGCTTGTAGACCTCTTCCCCGAGGATCGCGGCGGTGGCCTGGGCCTGCGCGAGGCGGTCGGCCGGCACTTCGCAGTGGAAGCTCGCGGGCAGCAGGCGGCCGGTGGCGCTGTCTTCGAGGCGGTCGAGCACCTGCCGCATGATGCGAAAGCTCGAGGGCACCAGGCCCGAGGCGTCGCCCGAGTGGATGCCCTCGGTCAGCACCTCCACCTTCAGCGTGCCGCTGGCCATGCCGCGCAGCGAGGTGGTGAGCCACAGCTGGTCGTAGTTGCCAGCGCCCGAGTCGAGGCAGATCACCAGCTCGACGTTGCCCAGGCGCGGACGCAGTGCGTCCACGTAAGGCAGCAGGTCGTAGGAGCCGCTTTCCTCGCAGGTCTCGATGATGCCGACGATGCGCGGATGCGCCGCGCCCTGCGCCTTCAGTGCCTGCAGCGCGGCCACGCTGGCGTACACCGCGTAGCCGTCGTCGGCGCCGCCGCGGCCGTAGAGCAGGCCGTTTTCGTACTTGGGCGTCCAGGGGCCGAGGTCGTTGCGCCAGCCGGTGAACTCGGGTTGCTTGTCGAGGTGGCCGTACATCAGCACGGTCTCGCCCATGTCGGTGCCGGTGGCCGGCACTTCGAAGAACAGCACCGGGGTGCGGCCTTCGAGGCGCACGATTTCCAGCTTCAGGCCTTCGACCTTCTGCGCCTCGACCCAGGCCGCGGCGTTGCGCAGCACCGTCTCCAGGTAGCCGTTGGCCGACCAGTCCTTGTCGAAGCCGGGCGACTTGGCCGGAATGGCGATGTAGTCGGTGAGTTGCCTGACGATGTCGCCGTCCCATTGGGCGGTGACGTCAGACAGGGCGCGCGCGGCGTCGAGCATGCCGGCGGGCATTTCGCGGTGCAGGGGAGCGTTCATCGGGGTTCTCCGCGGAGAGGGGAAAAGAAAAATTCGCATTTTGCGCCTTGAAGCGACCGCGCGTAGAGTGCGGGCGATCTCAACGCTGGAGGCGACGTGAGCAAGCCAAACATCAAGGTGGGCATCGGCGGCTGGACCTACGAGCCCTGGCGCGACAACTTCTACCCGAAGGGGCTCGCGCAATCGAAGGAGCTGAACTACGCGAGCCGCCAGCTCAGCGCCATCGAGGTCAACGGCACCTACTACAGCACCTTCAAGCCCGAGACCTTCCGCAAGTGGCACGACGACACGCCGGCCGACTTCATGTTCTCGCTCAAGGCCTCGCGTTTCGCGACCAACCGCAAGCTGCTGTCGGGTGCGGGGGATTCGATCAAGCGCTTCATCGACAGCGGCGTGACCGAGCTGGGCGACAAGCTGGGGCCGATCGTGTGGCAGTTCATGCCGACCAAGCCCTTCGAGGCGGAAGACTTCGAGGCGTTTCTGTCGATGCTGCCGAAGAAGGAAGGCAGCCGCACGCTGCGCCACGTGATGGACGTGCGGCACGAGAGCTTCATCGTGCCCGCCTACAAGGCGCTCGCGAAGAAGCACAAGGTGTCGACGGTGTTCACCGACGCCGACAAGTTTCCGTCCTTCGAGGAGCCCGAAGGCGACGTGGCCTATGCACGGCTCATGATGGCCGACGCCAAGCTCAAGACGGGCTACGGGCCGAAGGCGCTCGACACCTGGGCCGAGCGTGCACAGGGCTGGGCCGCATCGCCAAAAAAGCGCGACGTGTTCGTCTACTTCATCAACGGCGCCAAAGAAAAAGCACCGGCCGCGGCCGGTGCCTTGCTGGAGCGCCTGGGGTGGACGCCGCCTGGAGCCTGATGAGGCCCGCGCGGCGAACGGGAACTACGCCTTGGTGCCGAAGCTGATTTCGCCGGACAGCTGGCCGCCTTCTTCGATGACGATCTTGCCGTAGCGGATCTTGCCGGTGACCTTGCCGGTCGAATGGATCACGAGCTTTTCGCGCACGGTGAGGTTGCCGTCGAACACACCGCGGATCTCGGCGATGTCGATCTCGGCGGAGCCCTTGAATTCGCCCTGTTCGGCGATCTGCATCAGGCGCGAGTCCATCGTGGCTTCGACCAGGCCTTCGACCACGAGCGTGTCGCAATCGGTGATCTCCACGCCCTTGAGCTTGATGTTCGGGCCGACGGTGAGCTTGCTGCCGCCTTCCTTGGCGACGGGTGCAGCAGCTGCCGATGCTGCGTTCAGGCCGCCTTGCTGTGCGGTGAGCGACGAGGGATTGACGGGGGTACCCGAGAGATTGGTGCCTGCGCCGACCAGCGGTGCGGGGCGGGAAGTCAACGAGTCGGTGTCTCGGTCACGCTTGCCGAAGAAGGGGGACTGTGTAGCCAATGGGGAGCTCCTCTAGGAAAAGGACTATCGTAAGAACGCACTTGCGGCCTGCCGTACTTCATTGCGCAAGAGGCGTAACCGAGTAAGACGGTACACCCCGCCGACAATGGCTTTCCAGTAGACCCTAAACCACGGAAGATGACGACCCTTTCGAGCAGCACCGCCACCACCTCTTTAGATTCGGCCGCAGGCGACGAGCGTTTCGGCAAGCCCGAGCAGGGTTGGCGCCGCACGTTGTTCTCGGTGATCTTCGAGTCGGAGTCGCGGCTGGGCCGGCTGTTCGACCTGATCCTGATCGCGGTGATCGTGACCAGCGTGGGCGTGGTGATCCTCGACAGCGTGCAGGCCATCCATTTGCGCTTCGGCCATGTGTTCGGCGTGCTCGAATGGGTGTTCACCGCGCTCTTCACGCTCGAGTACCTCGGGCGGCTGGCCTGCGTGAATCGGCCCGCACGCTATGCGGGCAGCTTCTACGGCGTGATCGACCTGCTCGCGCTGCTGCCGACCTTCCTGGCCGTGCTCACGCCGGGCCTGGCCTACCTGATCGACGTGCGCATCCTGCGGCTGCTGCGCGTGTTCCGCATCTTCAAGCTGTCGCGCTACTCCGAGGAGTACCGCGCGCTGGTGTCGGCGGTGCATGCGAGCCGGCGAAAGATCACGGTGTTCGTCGGCTTCGTGATGCTGGTGGTGCTGGTGATGGGCACGCTGATGTACGTGGTCGAAGGGCCGGTGCACGGCTTCACCAGCATTCCGGTGGCGATCTACTGGGCCATCTCGACCATGGCCACGGTGGGCTTCGGCGACCTCGTGCCCAAGACCGACCTGGGCCGCGCGATCGCCTCGGTGATGATGCTGCTGGGCTGGGGCGTGCTGGCCGTGCCCACGGGCATCGTGACCGCAGAGATGGCGCGGCGCGGACCCGGCGACGATGTGGTCCCGCTGGCGCCGCGCGGCATTCTGGCGATGACGGCGTCGGTGTCCAAGGCACCCACGACGCCCACGGCACCCGCGGTGCCGGCGAAGCGCGTCACGCCTTCGGCCAGACGACGCGCCCTTGCGCAGCATCGCCGAGACGGGCGATGAACGCATCGGCGTCGGGCTCGGGCAGCGTGAAGGCGAAGGCCACGTCGTCGCCGTGCGCCACACCGTCGAGCACCGCGCCCGCCGCGGCAAGCTCGCGACGCACCAGGCCTTCGAGCGCATAGGGCACCGTGCAGCGCAGGCTGCGCTGGCGCACCAGCGGCACGAGCGCGGCGCCGAGCAGGGCCTGCGCGACCGCATCGGTGTAGGCCCGCACGAGGCCGCCCGCGCCCAGCTTCACACCGCCGAAATAGCGCACCACGGTGGCGAGCGCTCCTTCGATCTGCTGGTGGCGCAGCACCTCGAGCATCGGCCGGCCGGCGGTGCCGCCGGGCTCGCCGTCGTCGTTCGCGGCCGACTGTCCGCCGGCCATCAGGGCCCAGCACACATGCGCGGCGGCGGGGTGCTCGGCGCGCAGCGAAGCCACCACGGCCAGCGCGGCCGCGCGGTCCGCCACCGGCTGCACGCAGCCGATGAAGCGGCTCTTCCTGATGAGCAACTCGCTGTGGACCGGCTCGGCAAGCGTGAAGCTCATCGTGCGCTGCGGGCGTGCTTCAGCTGCCGCCGCGCTCGAACTTGAAGACCGCCGTGCCGGCGCGCGCATTGGGCAGCCAGCGCACGTCGCGGCCGTCCTGCAGGCCGAAGGCATCGAGCACGCGCAGGTTGTTCTTGCCGGCCAGCACTTCGAAGTCCTTGAAGGTGCCCACGCGGATGTTGGGCGTGTCGTACCACTGGTAGGGCAGGCGGCGCGTCACCGGCATGCGGCCGCGCGCCACGCTCAGGCGGTTGGGCCAGTGCGCGAAGTTGGGAAAGGCGACGATGCCGGTGCGCCCGACGCGCGCGGTCTCGCGCAGCATCACCTCGGCGTTGCGCAGGTGTTGCAGCGTGTCGATCTGCAGCACCACGTCGAACGAGGCGTCGTCGAACATCGCCAGGCCTTCGTCCAGGTTCAGCTGGATCACGTCGACGCCGCGGCGAATGCACTTCAGCACGTTGCCGTCGGCGATCTCCACGCCGTAGCCGGTGCAGCCGCGCTCGCGCTGCAGCAGGTCGAGCAGGGCGCCGTCGCCGCAGCCGAGGTCGAGCACGCGCGAGCCCTGCGGCACGAGCTGCGCAATCAGGCGTTGATGGTCGAGGTCGCTCATTGGATCTCCTTGGCAACGCGCTCGAAGTAGGAGCGCACCACACCCATGTAGCGCACGTCGTCGAGCAGGAAGGCGTCGTGGCCGTGCGGCGCGTCGATCTCGGCGTAGCTCACGTTGCGGCGGTTCTCCAGCAGCGCCTTCACCAGCTCGCGGCTGCGCGCGGGCGAGAAGCGCCAGTCGGTCTTGAAGCTCACGAGCAGGAACTTGGCCGTGGCATGGGCGAACGCGGTGCTGAGCTTGCCGCCGTGGCTGCGCGCGGGGTCGAAGTAGTCGAGCGCGCGGGTGATCAGCAGGTAGGTGTTGGCGTCGAAGTACTCGCTGAACTTGTCGCCCTGGTAGCGCAGGTAGCTCTCGATCTGGAACTCGACGTCCTGCGTGGAATAGCGGTAGTCGAGCGCCGCGGGCCCGCCGTTGCCCTCACCTTCCACGGCACTGCGCAGGATGCGGCCGAACTTCGCGTTCATCACGTCGTCGCTGAGGTACGTGATGTGGCCGATCATTCGCGCGATGCGCAGGCCGCGCTTCGGAACGACGCCGTGTTCGTAGAAATGGCCGCCGTGGAAGTCGGGGTCGGTCACGATGGCGCGGCGCGCCACCTCGTTGAAGGCGATGTTCTCGGCCGTGAGGTTGGGCGCGCTGGCCACCACCACGGCGTGGCGCACGCGCGCGGGGTACTGCAGCGTCCAGGACAGCGCCTGCATGCCGCCGAGGCTGCCGCCCATCACTGCCGCGAGCGTGTCGATGCCGAGCGCGTCGAGCAGCGCGGCCTGGGCGTCGACCCAGTCCTCGACCGTGACCACCGGGAAGTCGGCGCCGTAGACGCGGCCGGTGGCGGGGTTGACGTGCATCGGGCCGGTCGAGCCGAAGCAGGAGCCGAGGTTGTTCACGCCGATCACGAAGAAGCGGTCGGTGTCGACCGGCTTGCCCGGTCCCACCATGTTGTCCCACCAGCCCTCGGAGCGGGCCTGGCCCTGGTAGACGCCCGCGACGTGGTGCGAGGCGTTGAGCGCATGGCACACCAGCACCGCATTGCTGCGCTCGGCGTTCAGGGTGCCGTAGGTTTCGTAGGCGAGCGTGTAGTCGCTGATCGACGCGCCGCTGCGCAAGGCCAGCGGCCCTGCGAACTGCATCGACTGCGAGGTGACGACCAAAGGAGGTGACGACGACATGAATGAAAAAACCCGGCCTCGCCAAAAACGAGCCGGGTCTGCCGCGCCTGTCTTTAGCTGAATTTATAAAGCGCCCGCAAGCTGTAGCAAATCGGCGCAAGGGGCAGTATATCGCCCCATCGGGCAACTACCAGCCGACGATCATGACGATGCCGAGCACCAGGAAGATCGCGGCGGAGATGCCGTGCACGAGCTTGATCGGCACGCGCCGCACGATCTTGTCGCCCAGCCACACCACCGGCGCGTTGGCCAGCATCATGCCCAGCGTGGTGCCGGCGACCACCCAGAAGTAGTCGTGCGTGAAGCGCGCAGCAAGCATGACGGTGGCGATCTGGGTCTTGTCGCCCATCTCGGCCAGGAAGAAGGCGATCACGGTGGTGCCGAAGACGCCGAACTTCGAAACGCCCGGGGCGTCGTCGTCGTCGAGCTTGTCGGGAATCAGCATCCAGACCGCCATGGCGATGAACGAGCCGCCAAGGATCCAGCGCAGCACCTCGGGCCCGAGCCAGCGCGTGATGTAGTTGCCGACGGCACCCGCCAGCGCGTGATTGACGATGGTGGCGACGAAGATGCCGAGCACGATCGGCCAGGGTTTCCTGAAACGGGCCGCAAGCAAAAGGGCCAGGAGTTGGGTCTTGTCGCCCATTTCCGCGAGCGCAACGACGCCGGTTGCAACGAGAAAAGCTTCCATGATGAACGTGGGGTTCCTTGGGCCGAAGGACGCAATTGACCATGCAACACCTTCGGCCATATTTCCCGAAGTTGCATGGTCAAAGGTCTCGCCAGGTGTGGGCTCACTGCACGCGCCATGTCCCGTGTGGGGCAGGACAAGTCTGTTGACGCGGGCCCTTCTCGCAAATCGGAAGGCGGCTACTCCCCAATGACGGGGCGAATTCTAACCATCGGTCGCGCCGGAATACCACCCCCAACAGTAAGCGTGCACTGGCTTTCCGATGGTTTTGACAGGGGCTACCTCAAGACGCAAATTCCCGCTTGCTTTTCAAATATTTCACCCATAATGCACGAGCCTCCCTCTTCATTTTGGCCGGGAGACAGCTCGGTGATCGGTCAGTTTCGCGCGACTCGACGGCTCTCGTTTGAGTGATGCTTTCGGGACTCCATCGCTTTTCTTGATGTGTTTATAGGAGTCCCTCGATGGGCAACAAACTGTACGTCGGCAACCTGCCTTACTCGGTGCGCGACCAGGATCTCGAACAGGCTTTCGGCCAGTTCGGCGCAGTGACCAGCGCCAAGGTCATGATGGAACGCGACACCGGCCGCTCGAAAGGCTTCGGCTTCGTCGAAATGGGCAGTGACGCGGAAGCGCAAGCAGCCATCTCCGGCATGAACGGCCAGCCCCTGGGCGGGCGCAGCGTCGTCGTCAACGAAGCACGTCCGATGGAAGCACGTCCCCCGCGCAGCGGTGGTGGTGGCGGCGGCTACGGCGGCGGCGGTGGTGGTTATGGCGGCGGTGGTGGCGGTGGCTACGGCGGCGGCGGTGGTGGCTACGGTGGCGGTGGCGGTGATCGCAGTGGCGGCGGTGGTCGCTCCGGCGGTGGCGGCTACGGCGGCGGTGGCGGTGGCCGCAGTGGTGGCGGCGGTGGCGGTGGAGACGGTGGTTTCCGCAGCCCCTACGGCGCCGGCCCGCGTGGCGGCGGCGGTGGTGGCCGCAGCGGCGGTGGTGGCGGCGGCGGCTACGGCGGTGGTGGCGGCAACAGCTACTGAGCCCTGCACCTCGGCACACAGAAAGACGAAAGGCTCCCTCGGGAGCCTTTTTTCATGGTCGGCCGCGCAAGACCGCGCGCTGGCGTGATCGCGCTCAGGCTTCCCCGCTGCGCTTCTTGCGCCCCCGCCCCTGCACGGCCCGGTCAAGCAGGGCATTGGGCAGCATGCGCATGACCTTCGCGATCACGCCCATCTGCCACGGAATCACGCGGTAGCTGGTGCCCGACTCGATGGCGCGCAGCGCCTGGGCGGCGAAGTCCTCCGCCTTCATGAGAAACGGCATGCCGTAGCGGTTGCCCTGCGTGAGCGGCGTGTCGATGTAGCCCGGGCACAGGGTGACCACCTTGACGCCGCTGTTGTGCAGCTCGCCGCGAAGGCTTTCGCAGTACGCCACCACGCCGGCCTTGCTGGCGCAGTAGGCACCGTGCCCCGGCAGCCCCCGAATGGACGCCACGCTGCCGATGCCCACCAGCCGCCCGCTGCCGCGCCGCACCATGGCCCGCACGAACGGATGGAAGGTGGCGGCCAGGCCGACGTTGTTGGTGGCGAAGGTCTGCGCCAGCACGTCCAGGTCGGCGCGCTCCGCCGTGTCGATGCCCACGCTGATGCCGGCATTGGCGATCACCACGTCGGGCAACCCCTGGCGCGCGATGCAGGCGTTGCCTGCAGCCACGATGCTGTCGGTCTGCGCCACGTCCGCACTATAAATTTGATAGCGATCCGTGCTTAATTGACGAGCGTTCGCCCACGATTCGATCTCTGCCGTGCGGCGCGCGACGAGCGCCAGCCGGTAGCCAGCGTCGCAGAAGCTCGCGGCCAGGGCCTGGCCGATGCCGCTCGATGCGCCGGTGATGAAGACTAGCGGGGACGTGGTCATGCGGGGGTTTGTTCTTCTTCAGCGCTTCTTGGCGGGGGCAGGGGCGGCAGCCGCCGCCGACGGAATCAGCACCCCGCGCACCCGGCCGTTCAGGTTGGCCACGCCGCTCAGGTTGTCGTAGTCGAGCGTGTCGCCCACGAACTTGTCGGTGCCGCGAATGAGCGTGACCGGCTTGTTCGAGGTGACGCGCTCGGTGTCGACGTAGGCATGCAGGAAGTCGCCGCGAAACTCGAGCTGCGGCGTGGCCTTGCCGCCCGGGCCCACCGTCGGCTCGCGGATGACGATCGCATTGCCGAACAGCTGGATCTCGCTGCCGTCGGAATTCGACAGGCCCCGGTCGGCCGTTGCGCGGGTCACGAGCCCTTCGGGCGACACGGAGCGCAGGCGCACCTTGTCGACTTCCATGGTGTCGGTGTCGGGGAAGTGCCGGCCCTCGGTACCGTGCAGCTCGCTGCGCAGGTCGCCGTTGGGCAGGAAGTTCTTGATGACGAAATCGCGCATGAAGTAGTCGGGCTCGTGCGTGGGCGCCACCTTGGCCACGGGCTCCAGCAGCTTGGGCGCGTTGCGCACCAGCCAGTAGGTGCCGAGCGCGACGGCCGCCGTCAGGATGATCGGCAGGTAGATCGTGGCGCGGTCGAGGACGTCGCGCGCCAGGCCCCACACGCGTTTCACATTGCTCATGGCTTCGGTTCCCGGTTCGGGCCCAGCGCCGCGTCGAGCAGCGCGCGGTATTGGCCGCAGGCGGTGAGCAGCAGGTCGCAGAACTCGCGCGCCGCGCCTTCGCCGCCGCGCGCCTGGGTCACATAGTTTGCGATGCCGCGCACCTCGGCATGCGCATTGGCCGGCGCCGCCGCAAAGCCCACGCGCGTGAGCACGGGCAGGTCGGGCCAGTCGTCGCCGATGGCCGCGGCCTGCGCCCAGCCGAAGCCCAGCTGGTCGAGCATGGCCTGTGCGGCGGGCAGCTTGTCTTCGGTGCCGTAGCGCACGTGCTCGATGCCGAGCGCCTCGAGCCGCACGCGCAGCGGCTTGGAGTCGCGCCCGGTGATCACCGCCGGCACGATGCCGGCCTTGCGCAAGAGCTTCAGGCCGTAGCCATCGAGGATGCTGAAGCGCTTGAGCGTCTCGCCGTGCTCGGTGAAGTACACGCCGCCGTCGGTCAGCACGCCGTCGATGTCGAAGAAGACGATGCGCACGTCCTGCGCGGCGAGCAAGGTCTCGGCCTGGAACTCGAGCGGCATCAGATGACCTTCGCTCGCATCAGGTCGTTGGTGTTGATCGCGCCCACGATCACCCCCGCGCCGTCGATCACGAACAGGCGGGTGATGCCGCATTGCTCCATCAGCTCGGCGGCCTCCACCGCCAGCGCGTCCACGCGGATGGTGCGCGGGTTGCGGTGCATCACCTCGGCCGCCTTGGGGCTGCGCAGGTCGGCGCCGGCTTCGATCAGGCGGCGCAGGTCGCCGTCGGTGAAGATGCCCGCAGCGCGGCCATCGGGCTCGACCACCGCAGCGGCGCCGAAGCCCTTGATGCTCATCGCGCGCATCAGCTCGCTGATGCTGGCCGACGGCGGCACGCGCGGCACCTCGTCGCCCGAGCGCATGACGTCGCTCACGTGCGTGAGCAGCTTGCGCCCGAGCGCGCCGCCCGGGTGCGAGCGCGCGAAGTCTTCCGAGCCGAAGCCGCGCGCGTCGAGCAGCGCCACGGCCAGCGCGTCGCCCATCGCCATCTGCGCGGTGGTGCTCGCGGTGGGTGCGAGGTTGAGCGGGCAGGCTTCCTTGGCCACGCCCGCGTCGATCACGATGTCGGCGTGGCGCGCCAGGGTCGATTCGGGGCGCCCGGTCATGGCGATCAGGGGCACGCCCTGGCGCTTGACGACCGGCAGGATGACGGTGAGCTCGTCGACCTCGCCGCTGTTGGAGATGGCCAGCACCAGGTCGACCGTCTTGATCATGCCGAGGTCGCCGTGGCTGGCCTCGGCGGGGTGCACGAACATCGCGGGCGTGCCGGTGGAGGCGAGGGTGGCCGCGATCTTGCGCCCGACATGGCCGCTCTTGCCCATGCCCATCACGACCACGCGGCCGCGCACGTCGAGGATCTTGTGCACGGCCTCCACGAAACTCGGGCCGACGCGGTCCTTCAGGCCGAGAACGGCTTCGGCTTCGATGTCGAAAGTCAGGCGTGCCCGGGCGAGGATCGCTTCGGGGTCGACCACGGGGGCCGGGGCGGGGCGGGAACTCATCGCCGGATTTTACGGGCGGGCGGCCTTGCCCCCACGCTCGGCACGGCGTGCCCTCCCGCACGCCTGCGCACGAGTCTTGCTCTAGCATCGGCGCCTATGTCTTCGTTCGATCTCACGCTGTTGTATCTGTTGGCCGCGGTGATCGGCGTCGTTGCATGCCGGTCGCTGAAGCTGCCGCCGATGCTCGGCTACCTGTCGGCCGGCGTGCTGATCGGACCGCACGCCTTCGCACTGGCGCAGAACACCGAAGGCATCCAGCACCTGGGCGAGTTCGGCGTGGTGTTCCTCATGTTCGTGATCGGGCTGGAGTTCAGCCTGCCCAAGCTGCGCGCGATGCGCAAGCACGTGTTCGGGCTCGGCCTGCTGCAGGTGCTGCTGACGATGACCATTGCCACCGTCGGCGCGCTGGTGATCGCCACGCAGCTGCCGCCCGCCTGGCGGCTCGGCTGGCAGACCGCGCTGGCGCTGTCGGGCGCGCTCACCATGAGCAGCACGGCCATCGTGGTCAAGCTGATGGCCGAGCGCCTCGAGCTCGAGAGCGAACACGGCAAGCGCGTGATGGGCGTGCTGCTGTTCCAGGACCTGGCCGTGGTGCCGCTGCTGGTGCTGATTCCGGCGCTGGGCGCGCCGCCCGAGGCGCTGGCCAAGGCGCTGGGCTTCGCGTTGCTGAAGGCGAGCTTTCTCATCGGCGTGCTGCTCTACGGCGGGCCGCGCGTGATGCGCTGGTGGCTCACGCTGGTGGCGCGGCGGCGCAGCGAGGAGCTCTTCATCCTGAACGTGCTGCTGATCACGCTGGGCCTGGCCTGGCTCACCGAACTGGCCGGCCTGAGCCTGGCGCTGGGCGCGTTCATCGCGGGCATGCTGGTGTCGGAGACCGAATACAAGCACCAGGTCGAGACCGACATCCGCCCGTTCCACGACGTGCTGCTGGGGCTGTTCTTCATCACCGTGGGCATGTCGCTCGACTGGCACATCGTGGTCGAGCGCTGGTTGCTGGTGGGCGTGCTGCTGCTGGTGCCGCTGGCGTTCAAGCTGGGGCTGGTGACGGTGCTGGCCAAGGTGCTGGGCGCCACCTCGGGCGTGTCGCTGCGCACCGGCCTCTACCTGGCGCAGGCCGGCGAGTTCGGCTTCGTGCTGCTGACACTGGCACAGGAGCGCAGCCTGTTGCCGCCGTGGCTGGCCAACCCGGTGCTGGCGTCGATGGTGCTGTCGATGCTGGCCACGCCCTTCATCATCATGTACAGCAATGCCATCGTGCGAAAGCTCGTGGCGAGCGACTGGATGCAGCAGTCGCTGCAGATGACGAGCATCGCGCGCAAGACCATCAACACCGCCAAGCACGTGATCATCTGCGGCTACGGGCGTTGCGGGCAGAACCTGGCGCGCATCCTGGAGCGCGAAGGCATTCCCTACATGGCGCTCGACCTCGACCCCGACCGCGTGCGCCAGGCCGCCGCCGCCGGCGACTCCGTGGTGTTCGGCGACGCGGCGCGGCTGCAGGCGCTGATGGCCGCGGGCCTGGCGCGCGCGAGCGCCGTGGTCGTCACCTACCTCGACGTGCCGGGCGCCATGAAGGTGCTGGCCAACACGCGCGCCCATGCCGCCCACGTGCCGGTGATCGTGCGCACGCAGGACGACCACGACCTCGAGAAACTGCAGGCGGCCGGCGCCACCGAGGTGGTGCCCGAGGCCATCGAGGGTTCGCTGATGCTCGCCAGCCATGCGCTGGCGCTGGTCGGCGTGCCGATGCGCCGCGTGATCCGCGTGGTGCAGGACCAGCGCGACGCCCGCTACAACCTGCTGCGCGGCTACTTCCACGGCGCCGACGACGACAACGCCGACGAGATCAACCACGAGCGGCTCAACAGTTTCACACTGAGCACCGGCGCGCGCGCCATCGGGCAGACGCTGGAGCGCATGGCGCTGCCCACGCTGGACGTGCGCGTGGTCAGCCTGCGTCGGCAGGACGGCCAGACACGTACGCTGGCCGAAGACACGGTGCTGTCGGACGGCGACACGCTGGTGCTGTCGGGCAAGCCGGCCGCGCTGGCCGTTGCCATCGAGCGGCTGCAAAAGGGCTGACACAGGCCGCTACGGCCGGCCCCGGCCCCGATCAGTTGATCAGGGTCGGATTGCGCTTTTCTTCTTCGAGCCGCTGCTGGCGGCGCACCGCTTCGCACTGCGCGTGGGCCTTGAACTCGGCCTTCAGGCACTGGGCGGCCATGCACTGCGCCCTGGCGATGAAGTTGCGGTCGCCGCACAGGGCCTGGGGCTCTGGCGGCGCAGCGGGCGCGGCCGGCGGCGGGGCCGGTGCAACGGCGGGTGCCGCGGGCTCCGGTGTGCTCGGTGCCGCCGCGGCGACAGCCGCCTGCTTGCGCGGCTTGGCGACGGGCTTGGACGTCGCGGCGGCTGCCGCAGGGGCCGGGGCCGTTTCAGCGACAGGTGGCGCCTGGGCTGGCTCGGCGGCCTGCGGTGCCGGCGGCACCGCGGCAGGCGGCGGCTCGGCCGCTGGCGGGGGAGCCGCAGGCGCCGGTGCCGCAACGGCCGGCAGGGGCGCGTCAGCCACCGCGGGCGCCTTGCGCGTCCCGTAGCCGTACCAGCCGGCGACGACCATCGCCACCGCCACGACCAGCAGGCCGACCCACAGCAGGACCATGCGTTTGCGCGGCGGCGGTTCGGCCGGCGTCGGCCGTCGGACCGACATGCGCGCCTTCTTGCGCCCGTCCTTCGCAGCTTGCTGCGACTCGAAGGTCGCCGACACGGCATGCGGCGCAGCGGCGTACGGCGGTTCTCCGTCGCCGTCGTGCACCATGAACACCGTCTGCTCGTCGTCCCGCGGCGCGGCGCTCAGCCTCCCGAAGAACGACGACCGCGCAGGTCGAGGCGCCGGCGCAGGCACCGGCGCGCCCGGATCGAACAGCGGCGCCGGAATGGTGGGCGCGCGCAACTGGGCCGGCGCGGTGGTGGCCCATTCGCGTTCGGGGCTGGGCGGCGGGGGAATGCGGTCGGGGGTGCTGGACAACGCGAGGCCGCAGCTTCGGCAGAAACGGGCGCCGTCACGGTTTTCCGTGCTGCAGACCGAACAGATCAAGGCCATGGCTTGCGACTGACTACTCTGGAATCAAAAGCGAAAACGAGGGCGTCGAGCCCCTGTGGAAGACGGTCTGGCAGCGGACAGTGCAGGCCTCAGGTCACGGCGACGCGCTTGGAGCGATGCCCCATGCGCTTGGCGAGCACGGCGCCCAATGCCATGGCAATTTCCAGCGCCATGTTGGGCTGGCGGTTCGACATTTCCCCAAAGCGGATCGCGTTGAGCCGCCACACGCGGCCCGCGCCGGTGACCACCACGTTGGCCGAGTGCGGCTGGCGCGAGAAGAACGAACCTTCCCCGACCACCGAGCCGGGCGTGAGCACGGCGAGCTTCATCTGTTCCTTGCTGCTGACACGGTGCACGCTGATGGCGCCGCTCTCGAGGAAGAACACCGAGCGGTCCGGCGTGCCCTGCTCGATCAGCACGTCGCCGACCCCGGTCTCGATGGGCTGCAGATAGCCCGCCAGCGTGTCCCACTGCTGGACGGTGAACGTCAACGCGAAGGCGTCGCTGTTCATGTTCTCCGCGATGGCGCGGCTCAGGTTCTGGATGGACATGTTTTTCTTCAACCCCGCTTGTGAGCCGAAGTATCCGCGAACGCGGCAAGATTCGGCTACAAGTGTTTACGCTTTTCCTCGCGCCTGTCGCTATTTGCCGATGCAGAAGCTCGAAAAGATGACCCCCAGCAGGTCGTCCGCGCCGAACTCGCCGGTGATCTCGTTCAGCGCGTTCTGCGCCAGGCGCAGTTCCTCGGCCAGCAGGTCGAGCAGTTGCGCCTGCGCCGCCAGGTGGCCGGCGGCCAGCGCCAGGTGAGTTTCGACCTGCGCCAGCGCCTGCACATGGCGCGCCCGCGCGAGATACACCCCCTCGGGCACGGCCTGCCAGCCGGCCATGGCCAGCAACTGCTCGCGCAGCGTCTCGATGCCCAGGCCGGTCTTGGCCGACAGGGCGATGCCCTGGGCGGGGGGGGCCGAAGGCGCCGCGTCCTGCTTGTTCCACACGTCGAGCACCGGCACGCTCGCGGGCAGCTTGCTGCGTAGGCTGGCCAGGATGCCGGCGTCGGCGGCGGCGTAGTCGCCCAGGTGGGCGCGCGTCAGGTCGTGCAGGAACAGCACGGCATCGGCGCTTTCGATCTGCCCCCAGGCGCGCGCCACGCCGATCTGCTCGACCTCGTCGCTGCTCTCGCGCAGCCCGGCGGTGTCGGCCACGTGCAGCGGCACGCCGTGGATCTGGATGGTCTGCGAGACCACGTCGCGCGTGGTTCCCGCCACCGCGCTCACGATGGCCAGCTCGGCGCCGGCCAGCGCGTTGAGCAGCGAGCTCTTGCCCGCGTTGGGCTGCCCCGCGATCACCACCTTGATGCCTTCGCGCAGCAAGGCGCCCTGGCGCGCGCGCAGCTGCACGGCCGCCAGCTGCGCCTGCAGCCGGTCCAGCTGCCCGGCGGCATCGGCCTTCTGCAGGAAGTCGATTTCTTCCTCCGGAAAGTCCAGCGTGGCCTCCACCAGCATGCGCAGGTGGATCAGCGCGTCGCGCAGCGTGTGGATCTCGCGCGAGAAGGCGCCCGACAGCGAGCGCCCGGCGCTGCGCGCGGCCGCCTCGGTGCTGGCGTCGATCAGGTCGGCAATGGCCTCGGCCTGGGCCAGGTCGATCTTGCCGTTGAGGAAGGCGCGCTGGCTGAACTCGCCGGGCTCGGCCACGCGCAGCCCGGGAAGGCGAGGGCGCCCGCTGGCGGGGTCGGGCTCGGCGGCGGCCTCCAGGCAGCGCGCCAGCAGCAGCTGCAGCACGACCGCGCCGCCGTGGGCCTGCAGCTCGAGCACGTCTTCGCCGGTGAAGGAGTTCGGGGAGGGAAAGTGAATGGCCAGGCCGTGGTCGACCGGCTCGCCGTCCTTGTCCCTGAACGGCAGGTAGGTCGCTTCGCGCGGCTTGAGCGCGCGGGCGCAGAGCGCGTCGATCAGCGGCGCCAGCCTGGCACCCGACACCCGCACGATGCCCACGGCCCCGCGACCGGAGGCTGTGGCGATGGCGACGATCGGGTCGGTGGTGCGTGCGAGCATGGTGGAAGCCGGATTCTTTCAGCAAAAAGGGCCGCTGATGCGGCCCTTCGGGATTGACGCAGCTGGCGTCCGGCTACTTCTTGCCGAGCACGCCGAGTCGCTTGTTGATGAACCACTGCTGCGCGATCGACAGCGTGTTGTTGGTGATCCAGTACAGCACCAGGCCGGCCGGGAAGAAGATGAACATCACGCTGAAGGCGAGCGGCATGATCCACATCAGCTTGGCCTGCATCGGATCGGGTGGCGTCGGGTTGAGCCAGGTCTGGAACAGCGAGGTAGCCGTCATCACGACCGGCAGGATGTACCAGGGGTCCGGTGCCGACAGGTCGGTGATCCAGAGAATCCAAGGCGCGTGGCGCATCTCGACCGACGACAGCAGCACCCAATACAGCGCGATGAACACCGGGATCTGGATCACGATGGGGAAGCAGCCGCCCATCGGATTGACCTTCTCGGTCTTGTAGATCCGCATCATCTCCTGCTGCATTTCTTGCGGCTTGTCCTTCAGCCGCTCGCGCATTTCCATGATCTTCGGGTTGATGGCCTTCATCTTGGCCATGCTGGCGTAAGCCTTGGCGTTGAGCCAGTAGAAGGCCGCCTTCAGCAGCACCACCAGCGCCACGATCGACCAGCCCCAGTTGCCCAGGATGCCGTGCAGCTGGGTGAGCAGCCAGTACAGCGGCTTGGAGATGATCGCGAAGATGCCGTAGTCCTTCACCAGGTCCAGGCCCGGGGCGATGGCTTCGAGCTTCTTTTCTTCTTCGGGACCGGCGAACAGCGCGCTGTTCACGACCTGCGTGGCACCCGGGGCGATCTTCGGCAGCGTGGCCACCATGGCCACGGTGAACAGGTTGTCGCCCAGGTCCTTCACGCGGAACTCGCGGCGCAGCTGTTCGCTGGCCGGGTCGCCCTTGAGCAGCCATGCCGACGCGAAGTAATGCTGCACCATCGCGATCCAGCCGTCGTTGGCCGGCGGCGGCGGTTCGATCTTGCCCTTAGCGATGTCCTTGAAGTCGAGCTTGTGGAACTTCTTCTCGTTGGTGTACGCGGCGGGACCGGTGAAGGTGTTGGTGCCGAACATGGTGCCGGCGGCCACGGTGCCGTGGCGCAGCAGCTGCAGGTACAGCTGCGCGTCGCGCGGCTGGTCGCTCACGTTGACCACCTCGTGGCGCACGCCGATGACGTAGTCGCCTCGGTGGAACACGTAGGTCTTGATGTACTTCAGGCCACCGACGGGCGCACTCTCGAAGCCCACTTCCAGCGTGTTCTGGCCGTCGGCCATTTCGCGCGGGCCGGCCTTCGGCGTCATCGGCGTCAGGTGGTTGGGGAAGCGCTCACCGGTGTCGACCGTGTTCAGCAGGCCGGTCTGTGCGACGTAGCGCGTGGCCGGCGAGCCGTTTTCGAACAGCACCACGTGCTTGGTGCGGTCGGCCTCGTCGTACTTCTGCAGTTCCAGGTGGTTGACCGTGGCGCCTTCGCTGTCGATCGTCGCCTTGAACAGGTCGGTGGTCACGTTGACCTGCTCGCGCGGCGCGGCCGCCGCAGCCTGCGTGGGCACGGCGCCCGCGTTGCCGGTGGTACCGGCCGCGGTCGGCACGCCGTTGGCTGCAGGTGCGTTGGCGGGGGCGGCCGCCGTGGCGGCCGGCTTGCTCGACGGCAGGAAGGTCGGCTTGTTGCCGTTGAAGACCTGCCATTGGTCCCACAGCAGCACCAGCGAGAACCCAAAAATCACCCACAGGATCGTGCGGCGGATATCGTTCATGACGAAGACTTCTTGTCGGAGGAGAGAAGAGACGAAAACAGCGATCCTGACTTGTCAGTGCGACGCTTTGATTTCGGTGGAACCGGATCGTGGCCGCCCTGGCACCAGGGCTGGCAGCGCACGATGCGGTGCGCAGTGAGGTAGCTGCCCTTGAGCGCGCCATGCACCTCCAGCGCCTCGATCGAATACACCGAGCAGGTCGGCGTGAAGCGGCACGACTGGCCGAGCCAGGGGCTCAGCAGCAGGCGGTAGCCCTTCACGAGGCCGATCAGCAGGCGTTTCATGGCGAGGGGACGGAAGGCGCGGGCGTGGGAGCGCGTTCGGAACGCGCGCGCGGCGGCGGCGCCGGGCGGGCAGCCCGCTCCAGCAGCTGCTGGAGCTCGGCGCGCACGGCGGCCTTGAGCTTGTCCGACGTGGCGCTCACGAACTCCTTGCGGTCGAAGGTCGAGCGCAGCCGCACCACGTGCGCCGCACGTGGCAGGACCACGCCGGGAGCAGCGCTCACGGCGTAGATCTGGCGCTTGATGGCGTTGCGCGTGACCGCACGACGCGCCCAGCGCTTGGGCACCATGGCGCCCAGCCAGACGTCGTCGGACACGAACAACGGCTGTGCGCTCGATGCGAGATCGAGCGCACAGCGGTGCAATGCGAAATGAGCAGTGCGCGCCACGGTGGCACCTGCGAGAGCGGCCTGGAATTGCGCGCGGGTCTTGAGCCGCTGCATGGAAGCCGGGCCGGGCACGTCGTGACCGGGAATACCGGATGCGCCGGCTTCGGGAGCTGGCGCTGACGTGTCGGCTGCTGGCAACGGCAGGTGAGCTGCCGTCAGACGGCCAGGCGCTTGCGGCCCTTGGCGCGGCGTGCGTTGATGACGGCACGGCCGCCACGGGTCTTCATGCGGACCAGGAAGCCGTGGGTACGGGCGCGGCGGACTTTGGATGCTTGGTAGGTGCGTTTCATGGTGATTTCCTAATTCCCTGTTCGCGCGGGCTCTTCGTACGGAAGGCATGAAGAAACCTGCGGGGCGCCGGGGGAGCGTATTGGGATGGCCCCTGAGCTCCTAGTGACGAACGCAAGAAGGTTTTCAGGGAAACCCGCAATTATCGCAAACATTGGCCGCGGGGACAATCTTCGAGCAGATTTGCGGGCCTTTCGCCGACCCTGCCAGCATGTGGATAAGGTTTTGACAAGTTAGAATGCCGGGTGCCTTCCAGCAGAGAATATCCACAATACCTATACCAAAAAATGCACGAGGGTTTCACCACTTTTTCAAGCGCCCATGTCCACTGACGGCATCGGCGAAAGCCTCTGGCAGGCCTGCGTCGACCAGCTCGCGCAGGAGCTGTCCGAGCAGCAGTTCAACACCTGGATCAAGCCCCTGACCGCACAGGTTGCCGACGACCTGTCGCGCATGACCGTGTTCGTCGCCAACCGCTTCAAGCTCGACTGGATCCGGGCCCAGTACGCCGGCAAGATTGCCGCCATGGCCGAGAAGATGTACGGTCAGCCAGTGGCAGTCGAGTTAGCGCTTGCTCCTCGCGAAACGCCCGTGCGGTCTGCGCCAGTTGCCGTGATGGCTGAGACCGATGTGCCCCGCGACGTCGCCGGCCCGGGGGAGGAGCCCGCCGCCGCAGGCTTCAAGAACCGGCTCAATTCCGGCCTCACCTTCGACACCCTGGTCGAGGGCACCGCCAACCGCATGGCGCGCGCCGCGGCCATGCACGTGTCGGGCATGCCGGGCCATCTGTACAACCCGCTTTTCATCTACGGCGGCGTCGGCCTGGGCAAGACCCACCTGATGCACGCGGTGGGCAACCGGCTGCTCGCCGACCGGCCCGATTCCAAAGTTCTCTACATCCACGCCGAGCAATTCGTGTCGGATGTGGTCAAGGCGTATCAGCGCAAGACTTTCGACGAGTTCAAGGAGCGCTACCACTCGCTCGATCTGTTGCTGATCGACGATGTGCAGTTCTTCGCCAACAAGGACCGCACGCAGGAAGAGTTCTTCAACGCGTTCGAGGCCCTGCTCGCCAAGAAGTCGCACATCGTGATGACCAGCGACACCTATCCCAAGGGCCTGGCCGACATCCACGAGCGCCTGGTGTCGCGCTTCGATTCCGGCCTCACGGTGGCCATCGAGCCGCCCGAGCTCGAGATGCGCGTGGCCATCCTGATCAACAAGGCGCGTGCCGAATCGGCGGAAATGCCTGAAGAAGTGGCCTTCTTCGTCGCCAAGAACGTGCGCTCCAACGTGCGCGAGCTCGAAGGGGCGCTGCGCAAGATCCTGGCGTACTCGCGCTTCAACCAGAAGGAGATCTCGATCGCCCTGGCGCGCGAGGCGCTGCGCGACCTGCTGTCGATCCAGAATCGCCAGATCTCGGTCGAGAATATCCAGAAGACGGTGGCCGACTACTACAAGATCAAGGTCGCCGACATGTACAGCAAGAAGCGCCCGGCCAGCATTGCGCGGCCGCGGCAGATCGCGATGTACCTGGCCAAGGAGCTCACGCAGAAAAGCCTGCCCGAAATCGGCGAGCTGTTCGGCGGCCGCGACCACACGACGGTGTTGCACGCGGTGCGCAAGATCTCGGGCGAGCGCCAGCAGCTCACCGAACTCAACCAGCAGCTCCACGTGCTCGAACAGACGCTCAAGGGCTGACAAACCGGATGTCATCGGGAGCGTCCCCGCGACAGCGGAGAATGGCGCCCTTACAAGCTGATTCAAAGAGATAGAGAAGAGGAAGAAGACATGATCGTTTTGAAGGCAAACCAAGACAAAGTCCTCGCCGCGCTGCAGTCGGTGGCGGGCATCGTGGAGCGGCGTCACACCTTGCCTATCCTGGCGAACGTGCTGATTCGCAAGACCGGTGGCCAGCTGCAGCTGACCACCAGCGACCTCGAGATCCAGATCCGCACCACCGCCGAGCTCGGCGGCGACGAAGGCAACTTCACCACCACCATCGGCGCGCGCAAGCTGATCGACATCCTGCGCACCATGCCGGCCGACCAGACCGTGAGCCTCGAGTCGAGCGCCAGCAAGCTGGTGCTCAAGGGCGGCAAGAGCCGCTTCACGCTGCAGTCGCTGCCCGCGGAAGACTTTCCGCTGGTGCAGGAAGCGGCCAATTTCGGCCCCGTGTTCAGCGTGCCGCAGAAGACGCTGAAGGACCTGCTCTCGCAAGTGTCCTTCGCCATGGCCGTGCACGACATCCGCTACTACCTCAACGGCATCCTGTTCGTCGCCGAAGGCAAGCAGCTGAGCCTGGTGGCCACCGACGGCCACCGCCTGGCGTTCTCCTCGGCCACGCTCGACGTCGAAGTGCCGCGTCAGGAAGTGATCCTGCCGCGCAAGACCGTGCTCGAAATGCAGCGCCTGCTGTCCGACGCCGAAGGCGCCATCGAGATGCAGTTTGCGAACAACCAGGCCAAGTTCAGCTTCGGCGGCATGGAGTTCGTCACCAAGCTGGTCGAGGGCAAGTTCCCCGACTACAACCGCGTCATCCCGAAGAACCACAAGAACACCGTCACGCTCGGCCGTGCACCTTTGCTGGCCAGCCTGCAGCGCACCGCCATCCTGACCAGCGAGAAGTTCAAGGGCGTGCGCCTGAACATCGAGCCGGGCACCCTGCGCATCGCGTCCAACAACGCCGAGCAGGAAGAAGCGCAGGACGAGCTCGACATCGACTACGGCGGCGACGCCATCGAAATCGGCTTCAACGTGACCTACCTGATCGACGCGCTGTCGAACATGGACCAGGACATGGTCAAGCTGGACCTGGCGGACTCCAACAGTTCCGCGCTGCTGACCATCCCCGAGAACGCATCCTTCAAGTACGTCGTGATGCCGATGCGTATCTAGCAGACAGACCCTACAGCGCCTTGCGCACACAACCCGCGGCCCCCCGCGGGTTTGCGCTTTCAAGAGGCGGCGAATTGAGTTCTTGCGAGCCCGAAAAATCACGTCAATGCCGTGAGAGAGATTGAGGAATACCGAATGAGTGCAGAAGAAAACAAGCCCGAAGTGCCGCACACCGAGCCGGTCTACACGCCTGAAGTCCAGGTCGTGCCGCCCGAGGCCATCGCGGCCGACACCAGCTACGGCGAAGGCTCGATCACGATCCTCGAAGGGCTTGAGGCCGTGCGCAAGCGCCCCGGCATGTACATCGGCGACACCTCCGACGGCACGGGCCTGCACCACCTGGTGTTCGAAGTGGTGGACAACTCCATCGACGAAGCGCTGGCGGGCCATTGCGACGACATCGTCGTGACCATCCACAGCGACAACTCGATCTCCGTCACCGACAACGGCCGCGGCATTCCCACCGGCGTGAAGATGGACGACAAGCACGAGCCCAAGCGCTCGGCGGCTGAAATTGCGCTCACCGAACTGCACGCCGGCGGCAAGTTCAACCAGAACAGCTACAAGGTCTCGGGCGGCCTGCACGGCGTGGGTGTGAGCTGCGTGAACGCGCTGAGCGTCAAGCTGCGGCTGGTCGTGCGCCGCGAAGGCAAGATCCACGAACTCGAATTCAGCCGCGGCTTCGTGCAGAACCGCCTGCTCGAACAGGTGAACGGCGTCGAAGTCTCACCGATGAAAGTCATTGGCGACACCGACAAGCGCGGCACCGAGGTGCACTTTCTGCCGGACACCGAGATCTTCAAGGAGAACTCGGACTTCCACTACGAAATTCTCAGCAAGCGCCTGCGCGAACTGAGCTTCCTGAACAACGGCGTGCGCATCCGCCTGAAGGACGAGCGCACCGGCAAGGAAGACGACTTCTCGGGCGCCGGCGGCGTGCGCGGCTTCGTGGAGTTCATCAACAAGGGCAAGACCGTCCTGCATCCGAACTCGTTCTACGCGGAAGGCGAAAAGCCGGCCGACACCTACGGCGGCATTCCCGGCACGCACATCGGCGTCGAGGTGGCGATGCAGTGGAATAGCGGCTACAACGAGCAGGTGCTGTGCTTCACCAACAACATCCCGCAGCGTGACGGCGGCACCCACCTGACCGGCCTGCGCGCTGCGATGACCCGGGTCATCAACAAGTACATCGAAGAAAACGAGCTCGCGAAGAAGGCGAAGGTCGAAGTCACCGGCGACGACATGCGCGAGGGCCTGTGCTGCGTGCTGAGCGTGAAGGTGCCCGAGCCCAAGTTCTCGAGCCAGACCAAGGACAAGCTGGTGTCCAGCGAAGTGCGCGCGCCGGTGGAAGACATCGTCGGCCGCCTGCTCGGCGACTACCTGCAGGAACGCCCGGCCGACGCCAAGATCATCTGCGGCAAGATCATCGAGGCCGCCCGCGCCCGCGAAGCGGCCCGCAAGGCCCGCGAAATGACCCGCCGCAAGGGCGTGCTCGACGGCATGGGCCTGCCCGGCAAGCTGGCCGATTGCCAGGAGAAGGATCCCGCGCTCTGCGAGGTCTACCTGGTGGAGGGCGACTCCGCCGGCGGCTCCGCCAAGCAGGGCCGCGACCGGAAATTCCAGGCCATCCTGCCGCTGCGCGGCAAGATCCTGAACGTGGAAAAGGCGCGCTACGAGAAGCTGCTCACCAGCAACGAAATTCTCGTGATGATCACTGCCCTGGGCACCGGCATCGGCCGCGCCGGCGCCACCAGTGCGGGCAGCGGCGCGGACGACTTCAACGTCGCCAAGCTGCGCTACCACCGCATCATCATCATGACCGACGCCGACGTCGACGGCGCCCACATCCGCACGCTGCTGCTCACCTTCTTCTACCGGCAGATGCCGGAGCTGGTGGAGCGCGGCCACATCTACATCGCGCAGCCGCCGCTCTACAAGGTCAAGGTCGGCAAGGAAGAGCAGTACCTGAAGGACGAAGCCGCCCTCAACGCCTTCCTGATGAAGGTGGCACTGAAGGACGCACGCATCGAGACCGGCGGCGCCAGCTCCACCACCCTGACCGGCGACACCCTGGCCGAACTGGCGCGCAAGCACCAGCTGGCCGAGGCCGTGATTGCGCGCCTGCGCAACTTCATGGATGCCGAGGCGCTGCGCGCCATCGCCGACGGCGTGGCGCTCGACCTCGACACCACGCCCGCGGCCGAAGCCTCGGCCGCGGCGCTGCAGGTCAAGCTGCGCGAGCTCAACACCACCGGCATCCCGGCCGAGGTGAGCAACGAGTTCGACACCCGCACCGACAAGCCGCTCCTGCGCATCAGCCGCCGCCACCACGGCAACATCAAGAGCAGCGTGATCACGCAGGACTTCGTGCATGGCGCCGACTACGCGGCGCTGGCTGAAGCGGCCAACACCTTCCGCGGCCTGCTGAGCGAAGAAGGCGCCGTGGTCCGGCGCGGCGAGGGCGAGCGCGCCAAGGAAGAAAAGGTCGGCGACTTCCGCCAGGCCATGAAGTGGCTGATCGGCGAAGCCGAGCGCGCCACCTCGCGCCAGCGCTACAAGGGCCTGGGCGAGATGAACCCCGCGCAGCTGTGGGAAACCACCATGGACCCGACCGTGCGCCGCCTGCTGCGCGTGCAGGTCGACGACGCGATCGAAGCCGACCGCGTGTTCACGATGCTGATGGGCGACGAGGTGGAGCCGCGTCGCGAGTTCATCGAGCAGAACGCGCTGCGCGCGGCGAACATCGACGTCTAGGAAGGAAGCGTCGTCGGTTCCCTGCCGCACCGACGACACGCAACGAACGCCCGGCCCCGCCGGGCGTTTGTCATTGGAGCTTCAAGGTCGAGGCCTGCGAACCGTCGGCGCACGGACCATCGGAATACTCCGCCGTGCCGGAAGACGAGACGCATTTGGTCACCGCCATGCGAACCGGTGTGGCCACCACGGGCGAGAGCTCCGCGGCGATGGAAGACGAGGGCACGGCCCGCGCAACGTAGGCCCGGACGGGCGGCGCGGGCGCATACACCGGCATCGCATCGTCGGCGCCAACGCTTGCCAGCGGCGGCTGAACGACGGCGGGGACCACGCTCACCGGCACAGGGACATGCGCCGCACGTTCGTTCAGCACGTCGGTCAGCGCGACGTAGAAGGTGCAGACCGCCACCAGCGCCACGGCCACAGCCGCGCCAGGCGCCCAGTAGCGCCGCCAGCCCGTCGCCGCTTGCGGCGGCCTGCTCAGCGCCGCGGCCACGCCAGCCCCCCGCCTTGCAACGCTCCCGCCAGCTTCGCGATGCCGCCGGTGCCGCTCGCCGCACGCCCGATCAACGCGCCGCCGGCCGCGCCCACCACGACGCGCATCAGGAACGACCGGCTGCGGCCCGCTGCCAGCAGCAGCAACACGCCCGCGCCCAGCACGGCGAGGTGCTCGCCAGGGTAGTCCGCCCGCTGGGCGTCCACGCGCTTGAACTCGTTGATCGTCGATTCGAGGGTCATGGCCGAAGCTCCTTGTGTCTGTTGCGCCATTCATATCTCGCTGCGCCATGCACCGCTGTAGGCCTGCACCCATGCACGTTTGCGGATTCGGACGCCAGAACGCCGCAAAACACAGCGAAACGCAGCAAAACCACCTGGATCAGGGTTTCCGCGAGGCTTGTTAACAAAAGTAGCCGGAACGCGCGTCACACGGAGGTCATCAGCTATGAAAACAATAGCATTCAACTTGAATCCGCAGATCGTTCCTCGTAAACGCTATATCTAGCCCGACTCTTGCTAAGCAAAATCCTTGACGGATTTCACGTTACGCAAGATCGAGGACCCCACAGCAATGAACCCTTCGCGTCTCCGCCGGCCACTGGCCACGCTGGTATTGAGCGGCACAGCAGCATTCCTCGGGGCCGCGGCCTTGGTCGCACCGGCCCATGCGCTCTCGAACCCGCCCATCGAAGTGGCGCAGGGCATCGAGTACATGTGCGGCGGCGCCGCGCGTGACGAAGCGGCCTTCATGGAAATGGTGTCGCCGCGCTGGGCCGCCACCATCGCGCTGGGCGTGAGCGACGGCAAGGGCGCGCAGCAGGGCGGCTTCCCGGCCAAGGCCGAGGTCCAGATCCGCCAGAAATACACCGGCCAGCTGGTGATGGACGTGCAGACCAAGTCGCCGTACATGCTCGCGCGCCTGAACCCCGGCGCCTACGACGTGAACGTGACGCTCGGCGGCCTCACGCTGACGCAGTCGCTGGTGGTGATCGCCGGCGTGCCGGCGCGGGCGTCCTTCGTCTGGCCGTCGAACTTCGACATGGCCTCGGTGGCGCCGCAGCTGCCGCAGACGCTGGCGCAGAGCTCGGCCGCCGCGCGCTGAGCCGCTGAGGTCCACAGGCCGCCGAAAGGTGGCCTGTTTTCATTTCAAGGTCAGCCTTTCCTAAGCCACGCCGCGCACAGTGGCACCGTGGCTGCTCGCCACGTCGACCAGGAAAGGATTCAGACCATGACCCCCCGTTTTCCATCGCGCATGCGGCCCCTGGCGGCCGCGCTGTTCTGCGGCGCCGCTTTGCTCGGCGCGCTGTCGTCGGCCCAGGCGGCGGTGAATCCGCCGATCTACATGTCGCACGGCGTCGAATACATGAGCGGCGGCATCGGCAGCGATGAAGCCCACCTGATGGAGACGGTGGCGCCGCGCTGGCCCGCCACCTTCGAATTCGCGGTCAAGGACAGCAAGGGCGCCGACTTCGCGGCCAACGTGCATGTCACCGTTCGCGACAGCCACGGCGTGGCGCTGATCGACAACGTGACCTCGGGCGGTCCGTTCATGGTGGCACGGCTCGAACCGGGCAGCTACGAGGTGGAAGCGCGCCTGGGCAGCCAGGTGCTCAAGCAGCAGGTGCGCGTGCCGGAAGGCGCGTCGGCCAAGGCGACCTTCGTCTGGCCCGCAGGCACCGACATGGCCTCGGCCGGCACACGCGCGGTGCAGTAGCGCCGCGAAAGGGCGCGAAAGGCCGCGCAAGGGGGCACCGGCACCGCGTGGCGACGGCGTTTTTCTTGGGCTCCTTGCCGGCCACAGCGCCCGCTATCCGGGCCCCTTGCGCTATAGAAAAAATAGCGGCTCCCGCATACTGCGGCGTCTTGAATGCGCGGCATGCGCCTTGCAGGTGGTGTATCCCGGGCAGTGCCCGAACCCATTGCCCCGATGCCGATCCGTCCCCTGAGCGCGCTCACCGCGCTGCTTCACGTCTACATTGCGCTGCGCCTGCTGCCCGCGCTGGCCGCGCTCACGCCTGCCTGGCCGCTGGCGCTGCTTGCGCTGGGGGTGTCCGCCGCCACGATTCCCCTGCCTTTCGTCTCGCGCCGCGTCGGGCGCGACGGCTCGGCCGGCGCCGTCCTGAAATGGGTCGGCCTGATCAGCATGGGCTGGTTCTCCTCGATGTTCGTGCTGACCCTGGTGCGTGACGCGGGCCTGGGGCTGACCTGGCTGGCCAGTGCCGCAGGCGGCGTGCAGGTGCCGTGGAACAGCCTGAAGCCGTGGAGCGCGCTGGCGGTGCTGGCGGTGGCCACGGCCACGTCGGCCGTCGGCTTTCTCAACGCGCGCCGCACGGCCAGCGTGAAGCGGGTCGACGTGCCGATCAGCGGCCTGCCGCAGGCGCTCGAGGGCTTCACGATCGCGCAGCTCAGCGACATCCACGTGGGCCCGACCATCAGGAGCGCGTACATCCAGCGCATCGTCGACGCGGTCAACCGGCTGGGCGCGGACGCCATCGCCATCACCGGCGACCTGGTCGACGGCAGCGTGCCCGAACTGCGCGAGCACATCGCGCCGCTGGCGGGCCTGCGCGCGCGCCACGGTACCTTCGTGGTCACGGGCAACCACGAGTACTACGCCGGCGCGCACGCCTGGATCGTCGAGCTGCGCCGGCTCGGCCTGAAGGTGCTGCTCAACGAGCACGTGGTGCTGCAGACGCGCAACGTGCGCGGCGCGCAGACCGACGAAGAGCTGTTCGAAAGCGCGCTGGTGCTGGCCGGCGTGACCGACTTCACCGCCGGGCACTTCGACGCGGCGCATGCCAGCGACCCGCACCTGGCGCTGCACGACGCCCCTCCGCTGGTGCACACGCGCGTGCTGCTGGCGCACCAGCCGCGCAGCGCCACGCTGGCCGCCGCCGCCGGCTACCAGCTGCAGCTGTCGGGCCACACGCACGGCGGCCAGTTCTTTCCGTGGAACCTGTTCGTGCCGATGCAGCAGCCCTTCACGGCGGGGCTGCACCGCCTGCACGACATGTGGGTCTATGTGAGCCGGGGCACCGGCTACTGGGGTCCGCCGAAGCGTTTTGGCGCGCCCTCTGAAATCACGCTGCTGACACTGGTGCCGGCGAAGGCCTGAGCGTTTTCTTCAGGCCTCGAATTCGGCCAGCCGGCGCGCATTCGACGTGGCGGCCGCATGGATCGGCTTGAGCCCTTCGCGCGCGATGCCCGCCGCAATGCCCGGCAGCTGGCTCGCGGCGTTGACGGAGCCGGCCGCCGACTGCACGAAGGCATCGCCGTTCGCCGCCGCCTGCGCCGGCGTGACGCTGCCGGCCAGCAGGAAGAAGGCGGTGGTGCCCTGCATCCATTGCTGCAGCGTGCGGCTGGCCAGCGACACATGGCTGTGGTGCCACTGCCGGGCCATTGCCATGCCCGACTCGCTCGCGGCGGCCAGCTTCTCCTGGCCCATGAGCTGGAACTCGGCCAGGTCGGCCGCGCTGGGGCTGAGCCCCGCCTTGGCCATGCGCTCGGTCCGCATGCGGATCACCGAACCGGACGACAACAGCATCTCGTGGGTCTTGAGCGCCAGGTCGAGCCACTGGGTGAGTGGATGATTCGGACGGGCGGCGGGGTGGAGAGACGGCATGGGGGGCGTGCGCAGGGCTTGGAGGAGGTCGGCCCACTATAGGCTTCTCGCGCCGAAATTGCTGCATCGCAACAATTCACTCCTGATTGTTGCGACATCGGTCCTGTTTTTCGACAGGCCAACTGCGTGGCAAGTGAATGCGCAGGGGCCGTCAGGACCCTGCGCGCAGCCGCCTGGCGCGCACTTCGGTCGCCAGATAGCCCAATGTCGCCACCGCCAGCGGCAGCAGGTAATACAGGCCGCGGTACGCCAGCAGCGCCCCGAGCAACTGCGCTTCCGCCACGGCATGCCCCAGCAGCGCGACGAACACGGCCTCCAGCACGCCGAGCCCCGCGGGCACGTGCGTGACCACGCCCGCCACCGCGGCCACCAGCAGCACCGCGAGCACGTGCACATAGCCGACCTGCCCCTGCAGCAGGAACCAGATCACGCCGCCGATCAGCGACCAGTTGGCGCACGACATCGCCAGCTGCAGCAGCGCCATCGGCAGGCCCGGCGTCTTGAACGCATGCCCGCGCACGCGCCACACGCGCCCCTTGGCCACGGCACACAGCACCAGGTAGGCCAGCGCCACCGCCAGCAGTGCCGCGCCCAGGATGCGCAGCCCCTCGTTGCCGATCTTCCAGCCCGGCGGCAGCGCCAGCGGCCAGAAGCAGAAGGCCGCGCCCGCCACCACCAGGTAGCCGAACCAGTTGGTCAGCATGCTGAAGCCCAGCACCCGCGTGATGGTGTCGTTGCCCAGCCCCAGGCGCGAATACAGCCGGTAGCGGAACGCCACGCCGCCCACCAGCGAGCCCAGGTTGAGGTTGAACGCATAGCTGATGAAGGTCACGCCCATCACCGTGCCCGTGCCCAGCCGGTGCTTCGTCACGTACCGGCCCAGCAGGTCGTAGGTGCTGTACAGCGCGAAGCTGCACACCACCAGCGCGCCGGCAGCCAGCAGCGCGCTCGCGGGCAACGCGCGGATCGCACCGAGCACCTCGCCCCAGTCGATGGTGCGCGCCTGCGTCACCAGCAGCCACGCGATCAGCGCAAAGAAGCCCCACACGGCCACCCGGCGGGCCCAGGGCCACCAGGCGGTGCGGGAGAGAGCCAGGGCGCTCATGCGAGCACCTTCGCGCTTCGCACTGCGGTGCGCGCTTGCTTGGGGCGGCCCGACGCGGCGCTCATCGGCTGGGCCTCAGGCGGCTTCCGTCTGCGTGGCGCCGCCGGTCGGGCTGCTCAGGCCGGTGTCGCGCCGGCTGGCCAGGTCGGTGGCCTCGGCCAGCGTCAGTCGCGGCACGTGGCGCGGCAGGCGGCCCAGCAGCGCCGGATACCAGCGCAGGATGTGGAACACGAAGAAGCTGCGCACCAGCCGCCAGCCGCTCCATTCGCTGGCCAGGTCGGCCGCCTCGATCTGCTTGCAGCTGTGGCGCATCAGCTGGTCCATGCGCTCCCACAGTACGCCGTTGAAGGCGGTGTCGCGCACGATCACGTTCGACTCCAGGTTGAGCGACAGGCTCAGCGGGTCGAGGTTGCTCGAGCCCACGGTGCTCCACTTGTCGTCCATCAGCGCGACCTTGCCGTGCAGCGGCCGTTCGCAGTACTCGTAGATGCGCACGCCCGCATGCATGAGGTGGTGGTACAGCATGCTCGCGGCCGTCTTCACGATGGGCATGTCCGGCTCGCCCTGCAGGATGAGCCGCACGTCCACGCCGCGGCGCGCCGCGCGGCGCAATTCCTTGATGAGCCGGTAGCCCGGAAAGAAGTACGCATTGGCGATCACGATGCGCTCTTTCGCCGAGCGGATGGCCGCGCGGTACTGGTGCTCGATGTCGTTGGTGTGGCGCCGGTTGTCGCGCGTGACGAACATCACGTCGGCGTCGCCGGCACGGCTTTGCCGCACCGGTGGCGCCAGCTTCAGTCGGCGGCGGAACCACCCCGCGCCCTTGCCGCCCAGTGCAATGGCGCGCAGCACGAACTGATGGATCTGCGCGACGATCGGGCCCTCGAGCTCCACCGCGTAGTCCTGCTTGGCCTTGGGGCCGAAGTCCATCAGGTGGTCGGCCGAGTAGTTGATGCCGCCCACGAAGGCGCGCTCGCCGTCGATCACCACGATCTTGCGGTGCATGCGGCGAAACACGTTGAGCCGCTGGCCCATGAAGCGCGAGCCCGGGTCGAACACACGCACCTTGACGCCCACCGAGGTGAGCCCCTCGATGAACTCGCGCGACAGGTCGGGCGAGCCGAAGCCGTCGATCATCAGGTCGACCTTCACGCCGCGCTGCGCGGCTTCGCGCATGGCGGCGTGCAGCTGCAGGCCGACCTTGTCCTCGAACAGGATGAAGGTCTCGACGATGGCTTCGCGCTTCGCATGGCGAATGGCGTCGAACACGCGAGGGAAGAACTGCTCGCCGTTCTCGAGCAACTCGATGCGGTTGCCACCGATCCAGTGGTTGTTGTTCATGGGAATGCTCGCAAAACCTCGGAAATCTCAGAGATCGATGTTCGCCACCAGCGGCGCGTGATCCGACAGGTGCGACCACGGCCGGCGCGGCAGCACCACGGGTGCATGCACGCCGGCGTTGCGCACGTAGATGCGGTCGAGCTGCAGCACGGGGAAGCGCGCCGGAAAGGTCTTGGCCGCGCGGCCGTTGGCCTGCACGAACACCTCGCGCAGCGCGGCGCCCTTCTCCAGCACCTCGTGCGCGCGGCCGCGCCAGTCGTTGAAGTCGCCGGCCACGATCAGCGGCGCGTCGGGCGGCACCTCGTCGCGCACGATATGGCACAGCAACTCCAGCTGCTGCTGGCGGTGCGCCTCGGCCAGGCCCAGGTGCGCGCAGATCGCATGCACGTCGACCGTGCGGCCCGGCAGGCGCAGCACGCAATGCAGCAGGCCGCGCTTCTCGGGGCCGCTCACCGACACGTCGTGGTTGCGGAAATGCACGATCGGGAATTTGGACAGCACCGCGTTGCCATGGTGGCCCTTGGGGTACACGGCGTTGCGCCCGTAGGCGAACTGCGGCCACATGGTGTCGGCCAGGAATTCGTAGTGCGGCGCCTCGGGCCAGTTGCTCACCTTGCGCTCATGGCGCGAATGCGTGCCCAGCACCTCCTGCAGGAACACCACGTCGGCGCCCACCGTGCGCACCGCATCGCGCAGCTCCGGCAGGATGAACTTGCGGTTGAGCGCGGTGAAACCCTTGTGGGTGTTCACCGTCATGACCTTCAACGAGGTGGTCACTGGCGCTGCGTCAGCGGATGGAATGGGCGAGGAAGACATCGTTGCACGGGTTGTACGTGGCTGAATGCATCCTGACTGTAGGAACGGGCCACCTTCTCGCGCCCCTTTCAGGCCTGGGGGGCGACCTCCTACAGGCATGCCTGCCACACCCCCACATGGCACGGAATTCGGCGCTCCTACGGTGATTTCAGGGCCTGGAGAAAGCAGCCCGCGTTTTCATCCATCCAAACCGAGACAAGCCACAAGGCACAAAGGAGCACAACCATGAAGTCATCCACTTTTCACGCCACGGTTCTCGCCGCGCTGCTGGGCACCGCCAGCATGGCCATGGCGCAGACCACGTCGATCCCCGCCGCCCCCGACGCGTCGGTCGGTGGCGAGGCCAGCACCATGACGCCGGCCGGCGTGGCCAATCCGCCGCAGCGCCCCGACAACTCGATGCCGAACTCGCGCGAAGCCGTGAAGGCCGAAGCGCGCGCGCAGAACCGCAACAACGCCAACAGCATGGTGCCCAAGGGTGAAGCCAGCACCACGTTGAACCACCAGCCCAACGCCACGCCGCAGCCCACCGGCGAGATGTCGCGCGCCGAAGTGAGCCAGACCGGCCGCAAGGTCAAGCCGCAATTCGGCCAGAAGGGCGAACGCCCGGACGTGGCGACGAACCCGACCGACAAGACCGGCACGCCGAAGTAACCCGGCCACGCACGCAGGAAAAAGCCCGCAGCGCTTTCGCGCTGCGGGCTTTTTTTACGTGGCGGGGATCAGCCCTTGGCAGGTGCCGCACCGCGCTGGCCGTCGGGGCCGCCGTGGCCGTGGTGACCGCGGTGGCCGCCATGACCGCCGAAATGCACGGTCTCGGCGTCGAAGGTCTTCTGCTGCTCCGGCGTCAGCCCGGCATAGAAGGTCTTCGTGGCCTCAGCGCGCTTGGCGAACATCGCGCTGCGTTCGGCCTGGCGGGCCTGCATGCGTTCCAGGCGCTGCGGCGTGGTCAGCTTGGCGAACTCGGCGCGGTCCATGCGCGGCGGGCGGGCGCCGGCCGGCGGTTGGCTCGCGGCGGTGAAGGTGCTCCATGCACCTTCCTGGCCGGCGTTCAGCTTGAGCTTTTCCTTCAACTCGGCGAGGCGCTTGGCGCGATGCTCCTGCATGCGCTCCATGCGCTTGGCGGGGTCCATGCGCTTGTGCTGCGCCTTGGGCGCGGCAGCGTTGTCGGCCTGGGCCACCGCGGCGGCGGGTGCGGCTGCGGAGGGCGCGACCGGCGCTTGAGCGAAGGCGCCCGAAGAGGCGAGGGCGGCCGAACCGAGCAGGCTGGCCCAGACGATGCGTTGGCGAAGAGAGATCATGAGAAGTGCTTCCTTTCGAAGACTGCCGCCGATGGGCAGCAGGTGAGACGAAGTGTGGAAGACCTCTGTATCGCATCCGTTAGGCCGGCGTGAGCTTGCGTAAAGAACGGTGAACACCGCACCGCGTGCCGGACAGGCGTGCGTTCCCTACTTGGGCCGCGGGCGCTTCAGCCCCCGGTCGGGCGGCTGCAGCTTGCCCGCTCGCAACTCGCCCACGGCACGGGCCACCGCGCGCGCCACGTTGCGCACTTCTTCCTGCATGTCGGTATCGGCGTCGAGCACGTCGTGGCTGGTGGCGTAGGGTTCGTAGTAGCCGATGTAGCGGTCCAGCCGCGCCTGCGTGCCGGCGTCGACGAGCCCCATCCAGTCGAGCCAGTCGCAGAGGTTGCGTCGCAGGCTCTCGACGCCGGCCACGTCGCCATGCACCACCACGCCGTAGGCGCGGCCGTCGAGGTGCTTCGGGTAGCCCCAGCCGCCGCCTTCCAGCTCGAGCGCCTTGGCTTCCTCGGGCTTCTTGCCGTGGGTGCTGCTCGGGTCGGGGTTGCCACCGTCGGCGCACACCAGCCGGTCGATCATCAGCTTCAGCGGGCTCGTGGCCTGGTACCAGTGCGTGGGGGTGAGCAGGATCACGCCGTGCGCGGACACCCAGCGCTCGTAGATCTCGTTCATCCAGTCGCCGGTCTGGCGCAGCGAATGGTTCGGATAGCAGCTGCATGGCCAGTGGCACAGCGGCATGGCGGTGGAAACACAACCCTTGCAGGGATGGATCTGCCGGCCGTATTCAGAGGTGACCAGGCTCAGGTCGAGCAGGTCGACTTCGATGCCGCTGCCTTCGAGCACTTCGCGCGCCAGTTCGGCCATGCGCCATGTCTTGGAGATTTCGCCGGGGCAGGTGCCGTCGTTGCGCGGGGAGGCGTTCACCAGCAGCACGCGCGAGCGCGTCTGCGGCAGCCCCCATGCGGCCTGCGCCGCATCGATGCGCGCCTTCGCATCGAGCCAGTCGACGGACAGGTCGTAGTCGGGATCGGCATAGCCGGGCCCGGCCTTGCGCGTGACCGGTGCCTTGCGACCTTCCTCGTAGGCCTCCCACGCGACCAGCTCGATGCGCTTGAGCGCTTCGGCCTCGGCCTGGAAGGCCGGGTCCTGGAAGGGCTGCATGAAGCGTTCATGGAACTGGGCGCGCTGCAGCGTGTCTGGCGCCTGTCCTTTTCGGATCGTGGGGGGCATCGCTGCAATCTAGGCAGCCGTGCACCGGGCCGCATCCGTGCCCCATGCCGTCTTGCGGTAGGCGGCCGACTACATCAGCCCAGCTTGCCGTTCTGGAAGTCGTGCATCGCCTGCTTGATCTCCTGCTGCGTGTTCATCACGAAGGGGCCGTACTGCGCGATGGGCTCGTGCAGCGGCCTGCCCGCGATGAGCAGCGCGCGCGCCGGGCTGTGGTTGGTGGCGCCCGCGCGCAGCACCACGCCGTCGCTGGCCGCGTCGTTGGCGAGGATGGCCATGCGGCGCGTCGGAATCTCGCTGCCCGCGATCCACAGCGATTCGCGGAACACGTAGACCAGCACGTTGTGATCGTGCGGCAGCGGCTGCGCAAACTCCGCCCCCGGCGGCAGCGTGATGTCGAGGTACAGCGGCTCGGTGTGCTCGCGCCGCACCGCGCCCTCGATGCCGTGGCTCGCGCCCGCGATCACCCGCACATGCACCCCGGCGGCGGTGGTGAACTCGGGAATCTCCTGGCTCTGGATGTCGCGGTACCAGGGCTCGCGCATCTTGTCCTTGGCGGGCAGGTTGAGCCACAGCTGGAAGCCTTCCATCAGGCCTTCTTCCTGCTCGGGCAGCTCGCTGTGCACGAGGCCGCGGCCCGCGGTCATCCATTGCACGCCGCCGTTCTCCAGCAAGCCCTCGTGCCCCGCGCTGTCGCGGTGGCGCATGCGGCCGGCGATCATGTAGGTGACGGTTTCGAAGCCGCGGTGCGGGTGGTTGGGAAAGCCGCCGATGTAGTCGCCCGGGTTGTCGCTGCCGAAGGCGTCGAGCATCAGGTACGGGTCGAGGCGCTTCTGCAGCGGCTGCTGCAGCACGCGGGTGAGCTTGACGCCGTCGCCGTCGCTGGTGGAAACACCGGCCACGATGTGGTCGATGCCGCGCGGCACGGCGACGGGATCGGTGGGGTGGTTGGCGTGGTGGTTGGCATTCGTCATGCGGCCATGGTGGCACTAACCCGCGCCCGGCGCCACCCGTGCACGCCTGCGTGGTCTTCTTACTTCGTCCAGTAGCTGTACTGCCAGTGCGTCTCGAAGCCGGCACGCCGGTACAGCGCCAGCGCGGCAGGGTTCGCCGCGTCGACCTGCAGGAACACCCGCTCGAACCCCTGCGCCAGCGCCGCCTGCGCCAGCCCGGCCAGCACGCGGCCCGCCAGGCCGCGTCCGCGCTGCGCCTTGTCGGTTCGCATGCCGTGCACGCTGGCCCAGCCGTGGCCGAACGCCATGGCGCCGGCCGCCACCGTGCGCCCGCCTTCGCGCACGCTGGCGTACAGCGTGCCCTTGGCGCGCGACAGCATGCGCACGCGGTGCGCGCCGTCCACCGGGTCGAACCCCTCGCCGAGGAACAAGGCGGCCCACGCGTCGTCGGGGGCGCTGTCGACATCGGCCGGCGCCACGCCGGGCGCGGCCACCTGCCGCATGCGCTGCGCCGAGCCGACCTGCACGCAGGTCGGGGCGTCCGCCCTGTACTGGCGGCGTTCCAGCTCGGCGCGCAGCCCTTCGAAGCAGGGCGCGTCGGCCAGCCGCAGTGCGGTTGCGGCCTGGCGGCTGGCGTAGCGGTCCTCGATGCGGTCGAGCGTGGCGGCGTCGACCGCGCCGCGGTGCAGCGGCACGGCCGACCTGGCGCGCTTCACGGTGCCGTTGGCGAAGGGCAGCAGCCAGCCGTCGAGCTCCTCGGTGAGGTCGGGCGAAACGGCCGCGACGGTGGCGCGCTCGATGGCTTCGATGTCGGAGACGTTCAGCGTCATGGGATTCGGATTCATGGGGTTGCCTCGGGCGCCGTGAACTTCGCCGCGGCCACGCCCTTGAGCAGCGCCTCGCGCTGGTTCCGGCTGATGCCGCGGATGCCCTCGGCCACCCACTTGATGCGTTCGGCGTCGATGTGGCCGTCGCGCCGCCATTGCTCGAGCACGGCCTGCGGCTTGTGCAGCATGGCCGCGAGCCACACGGCCTGCGCCGGCTCCAGCGTGCGCGCGCTGCGCTTGAAGTAGCGGCGCGCCGCGGCCTCGGCGCCGCAGAGGTTGCCGCCCCACGGCGCGTTGTCCAGGTACAGCTGCAGGATGCGGGCCTTGCCCAGCGTCTGCTCCATTTCGACCGCGTAGAGCAGCTCGCGCAGCTTGCGCTCGGCGGTGCGGTCGCTGCCCGTCACCAGCAGCTTGGCCAGCTGCTGCGTGAGCGTGCTGCCGCCGCGGCGGATCTGCCCGGGCTTCTGGTTGTTGTCGATCGACGCGAGGATCTCGGTCAGGTCGTAGCCGGTGTGGGTGAAGAAGCGCTGGTCTTCCGCCGCGATGACCGCGCGCGCCAGCCAGCTGTCGTTGCCGAGCCTGGCCGACGGGCCGCAGCTGGTGCGCGCGTTCAGCATGGCCTCGGTGCCCAGCCCCTCGACCGTGAACTGGCTGATGGTCGGCTGCACTGCGAAGGTGGCCTCGGGCAGCGCGAGCTGGCCACGCAGCGCCAGCGTGCCGCCGATGCGTGCGCGCTGCAGCTCGGGCAGCGTGGGCACCAGCACCGCGTACCAGCGGGCGATGGGCGCGTCCTGCACGCTGGCGTTGAGATGCAGGCTCTTGGGTGCGAGCCTGCCGTCCCACTGGCCCTGCAGCGGGGTGGTGTCGGTGCTCAGCGGCATGGCCTCGAAGGTGCCGGCGAGCGTGTTGCCGTCGCGCTTGACGGTGGCGATCAGGCGCTCGACCTTGATCGGCTGGGTGCCCAGCGCCGACACCTCGGCGCTGCAGGGCACGCACTGCATTTCAAGCAGCTCGCCGGCCGGCATCCAGGCGAAGCGCACGGTGCCGAAGCGGGTGTCGAGCGAACGTCCGTTCAGGTACGGCGCGAACCATGGCGAGGTGGCCACCCGCACCGCGGTCGGCACGCCGATCTCGAAGTTCAGCGGCCCGGCCTTCACGGTGGTGCTCCACTCGCCGGCGGCGGGCGCGAGCGCGAGCTTGACTATCAAAAAGATAGCTACACACGCAGTAATGACAAGGGCCAGCAGGCCATAAAGCACAAATCGCAGGGTCTTCTTCACAGGCTCGTTTTCTCAGATCGGTCTCGCCACGGTGACAGCTTGCCACGGGCCATGCGACTGGCCGCTGGCCGCTGCCCAGTACCAGGCTGAAGTGTCAGTGAAAGCCGTGCCCCGGGCATCCACGATCCGCTCGCAGACGCGGATTTTTTGCGCGCCGTGCCGTTGCGCAACAAAACAGCGCCACAGGCGCTCCTGCGCATCGCGCTCCAGCCGCGCCTGCTCGATGCGGTAGCCCAGAGCGCGGTAGCAGTCCACCGCGGGGTGCAGCATGCGCGTGGGCTGCGTCACGGCGCGCATCACCAGCGTCTGCGTGCCGTCGGTCATGCGGCCGATTGCGCCGGGAAAGTTGTCGGCAAAGCGCTGCTCGACCTCGCTCAGCGCCAGCGGGCGCAACGGCGCACCGTCCCATTCGTAGGGCCATTCGTGCGACGTGGCCGCGGCCACCGGCTCGGCCGGCGCACGCACCGCCGCGGTGAGCGACCACCCCATGCACAGCACCATCGCCAGCGCGAAGGCCGACTTGTGGCCGATGCGGTTGATGAAATGGTTGGCGAACCAGCGCTCAAAGAACGGTGTCGACACGGCGGCCTCCCTGGGTGGTGATCAGGCCCGGAATGGGTTGTTCGGAAAGTTCAGGCGCGGGACGCACCGGCACCATCAGCCGGGCGATGGCGCCGCACACCACGGCCAGCACCAGCAGGCCCAGTGCGTTGTGCGCCCAGGGCGCCAGCGGATGGCCCGCGCCTTCGAAGGCGATCAGCACGCTGTTGCGCACGATGTTCCCGCCCAGCACGAAGAGGCCGACCATCGGCAGGCGCCGCACGAAGCCGCGGTCGCTGCGGCCGGCCCACAGCGCGACCGCGCAGGCCGTGAAGTAGCCGAGCCACACCATCTGCACGCCGGAGCAGGGCGCATCGACGATCACCAGGCGGCCGTCGATCATCAGGGTCGCGCCTTCGCGCGCCACCTCGAAGCCCGGCGCCAGCAGCCAGCGGCTGACCTCGGCGGTGACCACGCGCAACGGGTAGCCGGCATAGAACTGCAGCGACGACAGCAGCGGCAGCGCCAGCACCGACAGGCCGACCACCGGCAGCGCCGCCACGCGCCGCGGCAGGAACGCGAGCAGGCCGCAAGCCAGCGCCAGCACGGCGACCAGGCCCGCCGCCAGCGGCGGCAGTGCAGGGACCAGGCCGAGCCCGGTGCGCAGCAACGTCGCCAGCACGGTGCCCGCGCCTGCCAGCGCGAGCCAGCCCAGGCGCGGCGAAGCGCGCAGTTCGCGCCGGCGATGCCAGGCCAGCGCGGCGAGCGCGACCAGCGCCAGCAGGCCCATCGGATCGTCGGAGCCGTCGCGCATGCGCTGGACCATCCAGGCCCAGGTCGGCACCAGCGCGGCGAACTGCAGCGCGAGCCAGCCGGCGGCCGGCGTGCGGTCGATGTGGATGCCCCAGTCCACGATGCGCGGGTGGCGGTGGGCGAGCGTTGCCAAGGACATGGGTCTTCCCTCTCTCTCTTTTTTCTGTTCAGGACGTGAAGCGGCGTGCGTCGTTGCGGCGTGCGCGGCGGCGCAGCATGGCCAGCATCGACAGCACCACGGCAATGGCACCCAGCGATTCGGGCTCGGGCGTGCBCGGCACTTCGGCGCCGAGCGCCAGCYCGCYCACGCCTTGCGGCAGGGG